>CEWH01004842.1_pt1 | contig 19303 bp, 27 predicted proteins | sample 531231 | NCBI WGS metagenome assembly CEWH01 (sample SAMEA2622316, study PRJEB7988) | marine metagenome | biome: marine biome (ENVO:00000447); feature: surface water layer (ENVO:00002042); material: "saline water (ENVO:00002010), including plankton (ENVO:xxxxxxxx)" | depth 5 m | reverse complement strand
GCTTGAACTTTACACGAAGAACCTGCTCGGCCATGTTATGGCCCAATCTATTCTTCGTATTAACACCTACGCTATTCATCAATAGTAGTAATTTCAATCATTACTTTAGGACCTTTTTCTTGGGCTGCTGTTTTCTTGATAACTTGTAAGTTACATATCTGGGAATCATTATGATACGCTACTCCTTCCAACCCGTCTGCAATACCTTTGTACAAGTTATCCACATCTGGTTTTTTGGTATTCCATTTTTCCGGTACTGGTGTTCGCTTCCTATGTGCTGACTTAGGTAAGGGCATAATACACTTAATCCATACTTTGAGAGGTCCAGAGAATGGTTCTTCATGTCCATGTTCACGCATTGCTTTCATTCCAAATTCCTTGACCATTGTTTTCCAATCTCTAGATTTCTTTGGGTCGTACGCACGTGCGTAACCTCCGAATGTAGTAAGTCTGGGTCTACCCTGCGCAACCGGAGTGCCGGGAATTATTATTCGCACGTGTGGTATAGAATCATCTCCTTCTAAGAGTAGGAGTCCTGTTTCGTTTTAGTGAAAGTGTAGGCTCTGGTGGTGTGTATCCTTCGTCTTCCTCTTCTTCAAAATCATCTTCTTCGTCGTCCCAATCAGGAGTGTATTCATCTTCTTCCTCTGGCCAATCTTCTGGTTCTAATTGAATTGTTTCTGGTAGGGTGATGTTTTGCATAATGTCATTTGTTGTTACTGTTGTTTCTGGTGCCTTTGGTCGTGCTTGGATGAATCCTAAGATTTCTTCTGCAGCGTCTAGTAGTTGTTTCCAATCAATTCGCTTTGCTTGGTTGATGTACATTGTTACATCTACCTCACGGAGATTATCTAGGACTTCGCTCAGTCCATCTTTGTTTTCCTTTAGTTTCTCTACTACTTCGGCAATGGGGTCTAAATCTAATTCATTTAGATTAACTCCAACCTTTTGGAATATACCCTTTGCTTCATCTAAGTCAGAAGTAAACGACGTAACTTTTTGATTAGCATCCTGTAATGTTTCATCAAGTTCTTCTGTAGCATCAATAACAACATCAAGATGGTCTAGTGTGTCGTTTGATTTACCATCTAATCTAATTGTTAGATAGGCGATTACGCTATTGATACTTGCATTTAGAATTGCAACTGAAACGATTGATGTGTTGGTCAATCCCCAATCCGAGTTGAGTTGTAAAAGAGCAAATACGCTAAGAGCAGGAACAATGAATAACAAAACGTAGATTACCGTCGTCATTGAAAATGCCGAAGCATCTCGGTCAAAATGTGATTCGTCTTCCTGCACTTAATCACCTCACGACCTCAAGGCTGCAAGGATTTCACGACAGAAGTTAGCGGTATCGGGTCTTTGTAGGAATCCAATATCGTGATGTAGCCCTCCTGTTGATTCAAACGGTTTAATTTTAGCAATCAATTCTTCGTAGGTACTATTGACAAATGTTGCACCTAGTACTGGATTACTAGTTAGCCTATTCCGTGCTTCTGTAAGTACTGTATCTTTGCTGACTCCGTTCTCAACCATTTCCATTGCTTGTCTAATGTTTAATCCGATATCACGTACACTATCAATCAATAGGATGCGTTCTACCATCAATTCCATCTTCTTTTGCGGGATTAGTTTAGAGTGTTCGGTCATAATAATTTCAACACCAATCTCAATTCTTTCCTGTAGTGCTTTCAAACGCTTAGGGTCTTGCAATTCCTCGGCTTTACCGGGGATTTGCTTCCAAGCATTCAACAACTCCATTTTGTATTGGTCTGGGGTGAAGTCCTGAATAACTGGCTCAGGTTCCTCCACTCCTTCTGAAAAGAATCCCGGTAGTTCATCTGCTTCGGCTTGTACCATTTGTTGTGGTTGCATCATCTGTTGCTCTTGCATCATTTGCTGCTGTTGCATCATCTGTTGTTGTTGAAGCATCTGTTGTTGCTGTATCTGTTGTTGGGATGGAACGGCTTCCTGTGCATACGGGTCATATGTTGGTACATCATAACCTGCCGGCACATTTCGCTTTGCGGCCATTGCGGAGGCTCCAGTGGCTACTGCTGATAGCACATCACTGTTGAGTAGTTTACTTGCTACTCTTTCAATCGCTCCTCCTTCATTGTTACCTAGAAGTTGGTCTACCATTTTCTCTTTGAAGATGCCTTTCATTTCACCATCAAAGAATCCATCGTTATCTGACTTCTTCATCATGTCACGCATGAACGCCATTTGTTGGGTTAGGAATTGTTGGTCCCTTGCCATCTGTTCACGACGGTTTTCAATTTCTCTTTGTTGGTCCATTCTACGTTGTTCCATTTGTTGGTATGATGAAAACTTCATAGATTCAAGTTGCAGTGCTTGTTGCTGTGCCATGAAATTCATCATAGCAAATACAGAGTTGGATGTTGAATCTCCTCCAGTCGGTGGTTGTATTGGTGGTGAGGGTAATGTAACAGGGGCTCTCATCATCTCTTCCATATGTTGTCCGGGGGTGTTTCTTCTACCTTCGGAGGTGTCTGGTCCGACTGATGAAATGATGCTACCGGGGATTGCGAATGCAGTTTTTGCATCTAATCCTCTAGCACTAAGCCATGCAGCATAATACTTCTTGATTGTTTTCTGGGGCGCACCAATTCTGTTTGCTATTTCATCAAACGCAGGGTTTGCTGAACCGCCTACATAGTATGGGCTACCATCGTACCAATCATCATCTTGGAATACTTCGTCCAATAATGTCTTTCTTTCACTGGGTTTTAGCGAATCCCATGCAGGGTCGCCACTTTGTTCATCTTCGTTACTATCTTCAAATAATTCGTCTACCATATTATCACCTTTACAATTCTTCTCCAAACTCGTCGCATTCTACTTCTTCACCAGTATCTGGGTCGTAAAAGAAATACGAACCGTCTTCTCTTTGGTAGAATTCGTCGTCTACTTCTTCATAATTAGCACTGTGGTCCATGGAGTCTTCTTTGATTCTACGCCAAAAACTGAGTGCGCCAGAAAATGCTTTAGAGCCAAACATAAGCCCTAATTCTCCCATTCCCTCTTTGATTACATCTTCAGCAGTACGTTCTTTCTTTGGAACTTCTACTTTTACATCGTGTTCCATCAATACCGCAGCCAACATTACTACGTTTCTCCTAAGGTCGTCAATTGCATCTACAGAATGCCTGTGTGGGTTTGCAATCAGTTTTGACCAAATAAGTAAATCGTTATCACGAATATCCTTTAGTTTCATGGTCAAGTCCTTATGGACAAAATCAATATCCATTGGTTTGCCCGTTTCTGGGTCAATGTCAATGGTCTTGTCGTCATTGGTAATATGAATCACCTCATGCGTATGGGTCGTCTGATTTTGTTTCCTTATCATCTGACTCTACTGGTTCTTGTGTTTCAGTAGTTTCTTTTGATTCGGGTTCCGCTTTTGGGGTTTCTTCTGCAAGACCGTACGGGTCATCCTCGTCATCTTCATCGTCCCAAAGATATTCATCATCAAATTCTAGGTCTGATGCTAACTGTGCCAACATTAGCCCCCATACTTGATTGATTACTTGTGGGTCTGACCAAGACACTTGCTTTACTCTGTCCCAAGTGTATAGGGTTAAACCCGAATCGTTCTTTACGGCTAATCCAAAATCATGCATGATTACGGTAGCCGATACATATTCTTTCACTTCATCTTCGGGGCCGTCAAGGACGACCAACTTACTAGCAACGGTCTGCATGAATATAACGACATTACGGGTAGGCTATTAACAAATTGTGTGAATAGATGTATGAATGTTGTAAACAAGAATACAATGTTTTAGAAAAAACACAATAGTAATATTCTACCTTAATCGTCGTACGTATCAATGGAAACCAATAATTCTGAAACACGTTCACAAAAACAAGTTGCCCGTGAAAAGAAAAAGCGAGAAGATAAAATCAGAAACATATTCTGGACAAAAAACCTTGAAACAGAACCAAAAAAGAAAAGATTGCATATTGCAATTCCATCTTCTTCAATAGAAACTATCAGTGACATTAGACAAATGCATTCTGTTGAATGTTGGAAGTATATTCCTGACGTAGTGTTAGATGCATTGTTCAATGAACAGATACATCTTCGTGATGAGGACCCTACAGACCCTACATATGTTCTAACTGATAGGGAGATTGTTCGTATGTCTTTGGAACTGTTGCGTTTGTATTTGATGGGTGCTGACCATTACAACCGTAGATTACTAAGGAAACTAATTACTGCACATGGTCAAGAGTTGCAACCAGAGAAGTTGTTGGCGAATGTAGAAAGCGGTGCAAGGTATACTCTTGCAGTAGATGCGTTACTTGAGATGCGTGAACAGGAAGAGGCTGCAATGAAGTCCGATGAAGCGTTTGACTTCTCGGCTGCTGACTTCCTAGATGATTAGTCAATGCGTATTTCGCAAATAGAAAGTGTAAGTACGGCGTCATTAGACATACGATTCTTCATGTGCCACTTCTCTACGTACTGTGTTGCTGATTCCTCATCGGTGAATGTTGCAAGTAATCCTAATGGGTGACTTTGCATTGTTGGTTCGGATATATCTACAATAACTGCACCCTCTGGTACTTCGTCTACACCCATGATAGCATCCTTCAACTCTTCGTTACCCTCGGCGGCGTACTTTACTTTACGAGCCAACCTACCGCAGTCGCCCTTAGAACACCATGTAGATATTCTGTCTGGTGAGTACACTACCCATATTGATGAGGCTTTACTCAAGTCTGATGCACGATATGCATTTACTTCTTCTTCAAGTGAACTAATTTTATCTTGAAGTGTGTTGATAGTGATGCTTAATGCATCTACAACTGGGTCACCCATAGGGCATCAACCTTCATAACTGTGCGACGAAGTAACAATTGCTTCAAGTTTACTTGCAGGTAGCATGATTTCAATACCGGGGATTGGATTACGTAGTACGAGTTTTCCTTTCCTACGGAAGTTGTTTCGCAGTACACCTACTCGGTCTGGTTCATCAAGTACCATATCTTGGACTAAGAAACTGCCTTGGTAATTCTTCATCCACCATGAACGTGAGATACAGAAAGCAACTTGAGTGCGTTCATTTACAATTAATGCGTCTGGGGTTGGGCCAACCCAAAGTTGCCAACCATCTTCGGGTTTGCAAGTGTAGTTAGCAGGGCGAGTAGCCTTTGCAGAATCAAGTAAACGCTTTTGTAGAATTGCAGTTTGTTGTTCTGTAAGTTTTCTACCGTGGGCTTGTAGTGTTCTATATGAATCGGCAAACAATTGAAGATTCTCTTGGTAGATTTGTAGTGGGGTCTTTTCTTCCACCTCTTCTACCTCTTTGGTTTCTTCTACTGTTTCTTCAATGGTGATTTCATCATCAACGGAATCGTGTATCCCGTCATTATCTGCATCAGGTTCATATTCACCTGCTTTGTATTTCTTCCAAAGTTCACTCAGTTGTCCTTGCGGTGTACCCTTGTGTAGAGTACGAAATTCATTGTATGATAGGTCTGCCATGTTACTCGCCTGTATCAAACCAGTCTTCAGGTTGATATTAGTCATTGCTATCGTCAAAGTAAATTGAATACGCCTTTACTACTCTACCAATTGACTGCCTTGACCTTCCAGAAATGGTTTGCAGTGTCTTCATTGTAAGTTTGAAATCAAGTGTTCTACAAATAAGTAAGAGCCATGCAAGTGCTTTGAGTTCGTCATCGGCCACTACCATCTTTGGTTCGGCTTCTCTAAAGAAGTCTATTGCCTGTTCAACTATCTCACTCGGTACCTTTGCTGATGCACCATGAATCTTCATCCAAGTTTGTATCGGTCCTTCTTCTAGTCCCTTTAGTTTGCGCATACCTTCTAAAACAATTGGCCGTACTTGATTAATATCTTCACCTGATTGCTCAACTACAGTTTTGTCAAGTGTGTATTTTTCTTGTGTAATGAAGTGAACCAATGAAGAACAAAGCATCATCTTTTTCTTGTACATACGTGGTCCGTAGAAGTTTCTGTCTACAAGTGTATTGTGTGTTGCCATTATTGCATTAAATTCTGTATTGATTCTGGTTCCGTAGTTTTTGGCTGCGTCACTATCCGAACCTAACAGTAGTATTGCGAGATTTCTTAATGCCTCTTTTTCGGCTTCTAGTTTTTTCTTCGCAGCGTCCCATTCAGTATCTATGTCATCCTTATCGGTGTTAATGTTATCATCACCATCGTCTACATAGTCGTCATCTGATGTTTCATCTTCATCAGTACCACCTGCTGCAGCATCAGGTTCTTCCTCTTCTGTACCTACAATTAAGGAACATAACAAACAAGTAATTTCACCAGTGATTGGGTCTGTCTTGGTTTCATTTCTAAACACCCCGCAATCTTCGTTATCCCTGTCGTCTAGACAGTCAAACAATTCAAGCGAGATGCTGTCTAATCTTCGTGATACCATCTAACCGTACTCCATTGTCAAATAAGATAGGCGTATTATAATCCTCTACTAATCCATATAGAATTATTCTGTTGTTGATATTGGAGGTGGTGTCAAAGAACCTGTACTGTAGTCCTAAGTCCTCTAATAGATTACGTGCCTCTCTGACTTGTCTTTTCCATTCTTCACCGAACAAGACGAGTCTTCTCATGTACCCTCCGACGGGTTGCTTATACTTGAGAATACTTATGGCTCACCTGATATTACCGTTGTACTATGAGTGAAGATTCTGTTTGGGCCAGACTCGGCGTGCCGTATGTTGTACCGTTTGATGAGTTAGATAAATTAAAGACATTACTGCGTGATATACAAATTGAAACGCTTACTTCTATTGAAGCACTTTCAACAAGGCTCGCTACCATTGAAGGTAAGATGAGTATACTTGAGAAAGTCATGGACCGACGTGAATCGTCCGATAATGTATTTGATTTCGTTTCAAAGGAAGAACTTGGTATCAAACAAAACGTAAGTTTGCCGGAGGAACCTGAATATCTTACAGAAACAGGCACTGACGAAATCCGATACATTGAAACTGGATTTTCTGCACCTCCTCCAGAAGATGAGGAGATAGTATATGAGCCGTTGGCCGAGGAAGAGGAAGAAGCACACTCTAACAATCCAGACGACTGGGCTAAGAATATTGTAGAAGATATCCGTTCTAACGGGGGTTCAATCAACCAATACTGGAAGCGTTTTGGTTTAATTCCTAAGGAAATGTCGGCAGCAAACAAAACAACCATGCTTGCTTCACTGAAACAACTAATGGTTACAGAAGGTATCAGTAAGTACAATGTAAACCGTATGCGACATTTCTATTATTTCGGTACTACAGAAGAAGGGGAGGAGAAGTACAATGCTTTCATCAGTTGAGATAGGTAGAGCAGTAGAAGAAGGAGAGGTGTTAGTCGCCCTTGAGGTTTTTCCTAATCATCCATTGTACGTATATGCTAGAGTAGATAGTGGAGCGTCAATGTCCTCTATTGACTTCAGATTGGTTTCAATGATTGTAGACTACTCTGATGATACAATAATCTATACTGACAAGACTAAGGTAATCAAATCATCATTAGGAAAAGAGGAGAGGAGTGTGGTACTCACTACATTCACATGGGGTGATTCAACCTTTGAATTAGAAATGAATTCGGCAGACCGCTCTAAAGTTTCTTGTCCGATTTTATTAGGAAGAGATTGGTTAGGTACGAATTAATTTGTCCCTTTGTCTGTTCCCTATGTCTTCCCGTATGTATAGTAAAGTAAGTGTGTCTATTTTGTGTCTATGATTTACGTACAGCGTTTTTATCTCAAAAACTGTGTCTATTCCATGATAGACACAAAAACACGTTTTCACTTGTATTCACTGTGTCTATGGGTATCTAATTCAATGCAGTACATTGTTTAGAGCCCGAATAGACACACTTTGATACAAAATACTATTTCCTGTGACCTCGGGAATGAATATGTGAAAAAGAATATAAGCCCAATGCGATGACGATTTTCGCCGGAGGTGAGGATTTGGAGAGGTTAGACAATTGGACGGTGGCTGAACACGTTAGCAGTATGACGGTTTTGGATTTCAAAGACCACCTTAACACGGTTATTTCCAGAGTCAATCAAGACCCAGAATTGCTCGCTTATGTACATAATCACATCAAATCCTTAGAAGGAAAGCGCAACCCTAAGCGTGATTTACAGGCAATTGCTGATGATATCACCAAGGTTTTGGATTCCAATGGATACATTACATGGAAACAGGCTAAAGATTCTTACGACCTTGACAACGCTAAACAGTTTGAACGGGTGATGAATAGAGTCCCCGAATCAACCCGTTGTAAAAAGTTGCACAGGGATGGAGGTCGCAACTGGTATTACCATCGTGATATTGACCCATCTAAGTGGATTGCTTCTCACGATGAAGGACCGATTGATGTAGAGCAAGACCCAAAAGAGGCAGCATCGGCTTTACTACAGATAGTTCTAACAAGGTATGCAGACGAACCCCGAGTTAATGTTCATAAGATATTGATTCAACAAAAATCAATGTTTAGATTACCAGATAAATTCAGAATGAAATCATGGGCTGAAGCACACTTCACCCCACTGATGTACGAAAACGGGTATGTACCAACCCCAACAAGAAAGGTATACCATAAACAATAGGAGAGAAAAGTAAATGCCAGAAGTAGGACAAGACAGAGACAGTAGAGCCGCACAAGTAAGGAGGTCAGTGAACGCATATCTAATGTGGCACACTGGGCAACTGCCGGGGATTACCCGTGAGTGGTTAGATAACAGAGCGGAGAACATATCTAATGAATTCGTTTCAACAGAAACACTACCAAATCCTGAAGCCCATTGGTGTATGTATTCCCTAAAGGGACAACTAGACAGAGAGGATAGACTAGGAGAAAAACCAATGTTGGTTCTTGATGCATCAACATTAGCGATGGGCCAACATCTACCTCCCGCAGATATGTTACCGCAACTTATACCAAGTACATCATTGACTGTCCCAAACCACGACATACCGTTATTCAATAGTGTAGATGATTTACTAACCGCCTATCGCAACTTACCAAACTTTTTGATTCATTACTACGAATTAGTAATGGAACAAATTGAAGAATTACAGAGAGCGTATCTACAAGAAGTAGACTTTGTTTACGCTTCATCAATAGCCAATATCCATTTTGAACCACCAGAATGGAGAATCATGTGTGGCGACCATGAATCTACAATGACTGTCCATGAATTGCGACAGTCAAATGACATAGGCAAATTAACCAGACTAACGGCGCAAGTCATTCATACTGGAGGAACCAATACTACCGTTTTATTGGGTGCATTCAGGTGTAGCGGACACCCTAACGAACCTTCTGATGAGAGGTGCTGTGCAATCACATACATACCACAAGACCCATACGATGATAGCCTCAGGGAACCGTCTTCTTGCTCAACAAGTGATGATGTTGCGGGATGCGGTAGAAAGAAAGGAGAAGTAACTTTCACACTACTAAACAAACCAGATACTACAACAACCACAATCCAAATGATTCAAGTCCAAGACCTTGACAGTGATGACGGTAGCCCTAAGACAATATTTGTTGAGATGAGAGGCGACCTATGTGGTTCTGTTGTTGATGGTGGATTCGTTACTCTTGATGGTGTACTAATGAGTAGACCTATCGGTAGAGGTAAGAAACATCGTGAACCGTACTTCTTCTGTACTGCTATCATTGAGAATGGTAAGACTAGAACCATTGCGGTTTCCCCAGAGGATGAAGAAATTATCCGACAGTGGGTTTCCGAGCGTTCCGTTGAACAGGTTATGAATGACTTAGCAAAGCACTTTGCTCCTGTCATTCACGGCCACATGAATGTCAAGAAAGCGATTATCCTGCAAACCGTCGGAGGTATTCGTATTGAGGCTCAAAGTAAGCGAGGCGATATTCACATTCTATTACTGGGCGACCCCGGTGTAGCCAAGTCGCAGTTGCTTGATGCAGCCGTCAAAGCAGCCCCCGGTTCATATCTATACGACTGTTCCCAAGCATCTCAAGCAGGATTGGTTGCAGCCGCCGAGAAATTGAAAGACGCTATCAGTAGTGGTGAATCATGGGGAATTAAAGCAGGTGCTTTGGCTCTAACACCAGACCACGCTATTTGCGCTCTTGATGAATTCCATCTATTGGGAGGAAAGGATAAGACAGTGACTGAGTCGCTGAACGTTGCTCTTGAATCTCAAGAAGTCCGAATTAGTAAGGCCGCTAAGGGTGTAGTAAGGACTAGGGTTGCCGTTCTCATGGCCGCTAACCCACGAACCCGTGATGCTAGATTTGACCCAGATAGCCCAACACCACTTTACCAACAGGCAGGAATCAAAGTCAATACTGCTTCAAGGACAGACTACATCGCCGTCATGCGTGATTTAGAATCCGAAGCATTAGACATTAGTATCTCCGAGGCAATGTGGGATGCATCAGACCCAATGATGCAAACACTACAGTCGCAGGAATTCCCTATTGAAAACTTCATGCCTAAACTAGTTACTCTAGCAAAGCGCATTGGTACAGTATTCTATAGCAATGAAGCCAAGAGTTACTTAGTCAATACTTACAATGAAGCACGTAAGAATGCAGGTGCCGAAGGGAAAGTAACACCAAGGCGTAACGAATCACTACGTAGATTTGTACAAGCAGTTACCAGACTCACCTTACAAAGTGAAGTATCATTAGACCATGCAAAGTTTGCTGAGAATCTACTCCGTACTAGCATGACTGATACTCATCCCGCTCAAATGGATGGCGGACAAACCAGTAAGCAAAAGGAAATCTATGATGAAGTTTGGCGACTCTTTAACGAGGCTTGGATGGACACCGAAGGCGATTCGGTCCATCTGGATACCTTGGAAAACTACGTTTCGCAAAACTGGGATATCAAACTTGATAAACCGGCTAGGAATACAATCAGTTCAGCGATGAAGGCATTTGAAACCGAGGGCAAAATTCAACGCCGTGGAAACAAATATGCCGTGAAATCGTGGTAAGGAAAAATAAAAAGGAGAGGAAAAATTTGGAAGAAGTGTACAACGAATATGACAAAATCGGACCTGCGCTCGTCAAGGCGATTGCAGAAATTCCGACCATAGGAAAGAACGCCCAAGCGTATGGGTACAAATACGCAACACTGGATGATATTTTGTCTGTAGTGAAGCCAATTCTGGCAAAACATGAATTGGCCCTGCTACAACCACTATCCGGCAACGGAATAGAAACAATTGTCATGCACAGTAGCGGTCAATGTGTCCGTGATGTGTTTATGCTACCAGAAATGAGCGAGAGCAAAAAGATGAATTCTGCCCAAGCACTTGGCGCAGCAATCACATACACACGAAGGTACGCACTGTCCTCTATGTTGTGTATTGGTGTTGATGAAGACACCGATGGAGCAATAGGACAGAAAGCAACAACAAAACCAGTACAAAACAATGAAGGTCAAGGCTCCTTTTCAGGTTTTAAGCCGGCTGCTCAAGTAGAGAGCGTAAGACCCACCCCTGAGCCTGTAGAAGAAGTACCAGAAGAACCAACACCACCAACATGGGTTGAAACTGCTCAAGTAGTGTTAGATGGTACTAAGGAAAAGACGCAGGAAAAAGAAAAAGCCCCGCAATCTCAAACCATTGACTGGGATGAGAAAGCGAGGCTAGATGGAAACCTGTGTACCAAGAAGCAAGCGAGTTATATTTACTCACTTGCTCAACGGGCTCTTGGGCAAGACTTTGAGTTAGAAGAATTAGTCAATTGGACCGAAGACCACGGACTAGCGGAGTCAGACTTCGTCGGCCTTGAGCCAGACGAATTTTGCGGCAACCTCAAGAAGAGGGATGCCACCAAGGTCATTGGTGAAATGAAGCGACTAGCAGGCATAGAAACAAACTGAGGTTGATTCTATGACTCTAACTAAGGCAGACCTCCCTACGATTCTTCGTAATCATTACAAAGAATGTGATTTATCAATACCAGATATCTCACGGAGGTCTGTCGCATTTAGCACATGGGACAGACATAATGCATATTCAAGTATTGAGGAATTGCGCAAGGACTTAGTAGAAAATGTACCAGAGACAATGTATTACTCTACGGCAAGATATCTCAACCCATCTGCAAATGCAGGCGCAGGTAACGCAAGCGAAACATGGAAACAGAAAGACCGTAAGGCAACAGACCTTACGTTTGATTTGGATTTTGACCATGTTGAAGGACACAGTAATCTAGATTACGCTGACCAAATCAAGGTCATAGCCGAACACACACTCCGTTTGGTAAACATTCTAGAATCACAGTATGGTGTCCCGCAGAATAAGTATGAAATTACATTCTCCGGAAGACGGGGGTTTCATGTGAGGGTGTTTGATGAGAGGTATATTTACCTCAACAAAAATCAACGCAAAGAAATAATGCGCCACCTTCTTGGCGAAAGATTAGACCGTAAGGCTACTCTTGCATCTTATCACATGAACCCCCGTAGTGGAGATTTAGCATTTAGGCTACATAAGCCATCTATGAAGAGTTGGGGTGGCCGTATACGGTTAGCCTGTAATTGGTTGATGGACAACTTTGACCAAGCAACCCTTGAACAGTGGTGGCCAAAGAAAATCACTCCAAAGGAATTACAGAATCTAATGTCCCGCTTTGTAAACTCAACATTCCGTGCTAGACTAACCAAGACAGGTGATTTGAGAGCATTCTTTGGCCAGAAACTAGCCACCAAAGCCAGACTAGAGAATATGTACAAGATGTTAGAAACTCTAGCAATATCAATGTATTCTGTAGAAATAGATACTTCTGTTACTGCCGAAGTAAACAAAATTATTCGCATGAAGGGCTCTATAAACATCAAACAGGGCTACGAATGCCGTGCCGTTGAGAAAGACGAATTGACCGACATGGACTATTTATTCTACAACTGTAGGCAGACTTTTGGTGAGAAGCCCGTTGAAATTCAAGTCCCTAAACACATGGTTGTTCATGGTGAAAGGACATTCCCATTACTAGCAGGAACACACACGCTTCCAATGCATGAAGCGGTTCTTGCACTTTGTCAAATGGACCAGTAAATCTTTGAGGTTCTTGAGGAACCATTCGTCTGGTACGTGGACGTACGTGCGAAAAAGAATAAGACCCGCAATAGCGAGTCTTAGGGTAGCAAACGTAGATTTGCACGAAAAAGAATAGACCATACTGTAAATAGTATGGTCTTAGTTCCATATTCTAGGCCCCGAAGGGCGGTTAAAATCCTAAGTGTAATTGGAATGAGGTCTTGTTAGCAAGCCCTCTTTCCTCTTCTTTAGGAGGTACGCAATCACTTGGCCATGTATAGCCAAGGGCGTCCCATACTTTACCTGCCGCATACTTCAGTGTACAGATTTCTGGCCAAGGTTCTGGAGGATTATCCCCCCATGATGCAGTACCGGCGATGAATATTTCCCATTCACCGATTCTGTTACTTGTCATAAATCTCCACCTACTTCTAGACAGATTTTTTAATGTACTCAAGGAGCCTTCAATTGAACCAATGTATTCTTCAAAGTATAAATCATCGGCAGAATGTATTCCTGTCCAATGTACTTCCCAGATGTAGAATTCTTGAGCGAACTTCTGGATATTATCATCAATGATATCTCCTTCGCCTTCTTCACCTTCACGCCACGGATTCTCTTCGTGGAACTTCTTCATTTCTTCAATTACGCCTTGAGCGTTAGCGTAGCACACTTCTTCATCCCTACCGGGAGGAACAGCGAACCACTCCATGATTAGGTCAGCACCCATATCTAAGCCCGTTAAGGCATTCATATGTATCTAATACCGGAACCGGGTTTGCGATACCGATTAAGTAGATACTGTAGTAACATCCATCCTGCGGCGAATCCAAATCCCCACAAGAGTCCGTATAGCACGGTCATTAACATACTAGGGGCATTTGCCCATCACGAATGATAGTTGCAGTGTTTATCATACTTTGATATCTCCCTCTTACAGGGTTTACCGTCTTTCTTGATAAAACCGCATTTCTTCTTATTCGCTTGTATTTTTTGTCTTCTTTGTTCTTCCACTACATCATACCATTCTTCGTAGGTTTCTTTTGTAGTGTTATAATCACCATTATAGGTTTCTTCAAAACATTCTAAACATAATACAAAGGACTTTTCCGTTGAACCACCAAAATCAATGTGTGGTCTAGGAGCGTCCCATTTACTGTAGATGTAACAATTACATTCTCTACATGTAGTGTATCTTGACATGTCTAGGGCTGTTAAGCCTTTATTCTTCTTCGTTAGGTAAAGGAGGAATCCCGTTATCCATCAATGATTGAACCATGTCCATCATCTCACCGTGTCTTCCACCTATTTGCATACCTGCTTCCTTTATACACCGGTCTAGTGCTAGGCCGCAAGGATACATACCTTGTGATGTACCAATCAAACTAGGTACGTGTTCTGTCTCACGAAGCATTTCAACTAATTGAGGATGATAACCATTATCAATAAGACACTGTAATGCATCTTCTTTGGTTTTGAAAAACTTAGAGATACGCCCATACGCATCGCTCACTGTTTCTTTGAAGCACCATCCTCTTCCTGTTTCAACTAAATCTCTTCCCATAGTTGTCTAAGGCCGTCTAAGGCCGTTACTCTTCTTCTTTATGCGTTAGTGCATTAAGAAGGTCAGTCACTAATTTTCGGTATTCATCGTGCATGGTATCAGCAAGTGCGCCCTCTGGCCAATTTCCTAGACCGTGCATAGGGCTTCCTTGCATACGCTGAACTTCTTCTTTTAAGAAGTTCATATGGTCTTCATTGTCTGGCCTAAACCAAACTCCAAAACCGTTTAATTCTTGGGCGTACATCACTTTCTGGATAAAGAGTTCTGGATTTAATTCACCAGAGTCCTCATCCCATATACCACTTGTTACAGGGTATTTTCGTAAAATACTTCTATTGTAACATTCCTTTGAACAATAGAACATTATCTTATGTTTGACAATATCTCCTGTAGGTTCTAACCTATGTATTATCATAGGTGTAACAGTAGTTTCTTTACAAGATTTGTCCTGATTTTTACGCCAAGGCTTCATAAATAAGCCATTTCCGTTATACCTTTCTAATTGCAAAGGGACAGGAATACTGCCACCATTACATTTTATTGGTGATACTTGTAGCATCTAAGGCCGTTAAGCCAGTAATTGAATAACAACTACTGCACCTATACCGAATAAAAGCCATGGTAGTGCATCTGTAACTAGATTTACTGCTTGTACCTTTAGATTGTATAGAGCATCGTCTAAATTGTCGTCTTTCATACCTAGGGCCAATTGGCCTGTTTATTCGTAGTCACGGATTGTGATTCCCACTGGGAATCTTGGAACTCCATCATCAGTAAGTTCTTGATATCGGACAGTCAATTGCTTTCCGATGTATTCATTACCGTTTTGGAAGAGTTCTGTTCTGTACTCATGTGTTCCACGTGGTCTGACACGGAAGGTCTGTCCTTTAGGAGTTTCACATTCCCAAATAACAGTACCCGCATCATTTCCTGTTGCCTCAGTAAAGCCAACAATCTTGTACTCACCGTCCAAGAAGGTCTTCACCTTCTGTAAGTCAGCACTTCGCTTTCCGATTGCGTAGGCACCTTTCTGGTTTCTAACCATGGCACCTTCGTAACCTTCTTCTACAAATCTTGCTTGTGCTTGGTGAATTTCTAATTCGTTATTCACCGTAATGTTCTCTACAAGAGTCAAATACTCAGCACCGTCAGTAACTTTGGTGATTAAGTCGTATCTCTCTGTAAAGTCCGCACTAGCCTTCATCAAATGAACACAGTCGTATACACGCAAGGAAACTTGGAGCATTTGCTCGTCATTCCCCGGTTTTAGCGTTACACGTTTTACAAGTCCTACAAGTTCTTGAAATGTCAAAGTATCAGAATATAGTTCACCATCTAATATCAAAGATTGGTCCTTGTTGTTTGCAAGCACGTCTTTCTTGATATGTTCTAGATGAGGAAACTCCTTTCCTTTTCTTGACATTAGTGTTACATCTTTGCCTTTCAATACTGCAAGGCATCTAACACCGTCAAACTTTCTCTGTACAAATGCCGGATAGTTGATGTTATGCTTACGCTTGTTAAACGGGTGCGCTAGCATAGGGAGCAACTTTACTTGAGTTTGCGCTTCTTCAATAGTATCAAAGTACGCTTCATCTCTTTTCTTTTTCAACTTTGAATTAGATTCAAAGATTGCTTGCTCTTGTGCTGTACGCTTTTGTTTGCCTACATCAATTACCTGTCCTGCGGTTTGTTTTAGTTTACCGTCAGTTTGTCCAGATTCAACTTTCAACAGATATCCTGTTGCCGTCTTCTCCACCCAAGCCCTCCATTGTTGGATTTTGCCTGTACTGGTTTTCTTGTATACGGTTTGTGTTTCGTATATGATTTCGCTTTCGCTAGTCATCTAGGGTCCTTAGACCAGTATTAGTCCGATAGCGGCTACAAATATTACCGACGCTATTGGTTCTCTTGACAACTTCCTTCGTAGGTAGTACGAAAGGTGGTCAATTATTTTTAATCCATCCATTACAATAAATAGTAAAAGCACGGCTAACCAAAATTTTTGGTCCATCTAGGGCCGTAAGGCCTTTTACCATGTTTTTGGCATGATAGTTAGTTTGTAGTCGCATCCTTCAAACAAGGTATGCTCACGCATACTATGTAGCAACTCAAGTAATTCAGTCGCTAGTTCAAACGTCTTTGGATACCAGAAAAGTTCGTAGGTAGTTACCCTACCCTGTACTTCATTGGTTTCCGACCACTTTAGGTCCTTTACGTTTGGAGGTTTGTCAGTGCGTACTTCTACTTCCCAACCATCAAAATTGTATTTCTTCTGATGTAGTTCATCAGGCATCATATCGTTCCATAAATGCCCGTCGTCTAAAGACGACATTTTACGGATAACTGTAACAGCATAAAGCCATTCCATACTAGGGCCATTAGGCCATTATTGCTCTTGCTCTTTCCTACAAATGGGACACCATGTCCCATCTTCTCTTGGTTGGCATAGCCACGTTCCACCTTCTTCAAGGTGCTTTATCCAATACGTGAACTTTTTGCGATAGCAATATGCTTCTTTTCCAATAGTTCTTCGCAAGGTGCGTAGTTCGTCAATGATATTTTTCTCACCGACAGATTTTCCCCATTCCAGCCTACTTTTCTCTTCTCGTAAGTAATACTTCGTTGAGAGAATTTCGCCCCCGGGGTGTGCCAATAGATGTATGTAATACAGCCAGTTGGTTGTTTCTTTGGATAGTTCATCCATCTATGGCCATGTGGCCTATTTTTTGGCGGACGTACAGGGATTTGAACCCCGGTAATCGGCTTAGAAGGCCGAGATGATATCCAAACTACATCATACGTCCATTACTAGGGCCTCTCGGCCTTTCAAGGGAAAGGGTGAGGTATCGGCTTCAATAAGAAGAAGTCGTCCTTATTTCCCTTTTTAATATTCTTGAAGAGTATCTTTATGATAGGACACTCTTGCGTTATTAGTAAGCAATCCCAGTTAAATCCATCATCAGCACCATTTGGCCATCGGCCAATAGGGTATTGTAATACAATACCTTGTGCTACGTGTTCACAATCAATGTTATCATTCATACGATGAAGGCCATCAATTAATTCTTCAAAGAAAGTAAGTATTTGTGATTGGGTCCTAGTACCGAACTCAAAAAATCCACCTTTTGTGTCATCTCCCATAGGAGGTGATTCATGGTGTTGTAATTCAAGTTGCCAATACGGACCATGCGAATCTAATACTTCTCCCATGGATTTATTCATTGCTCGTTTTAATTCTGACACCAAAGGACTAATTGCCTTTGGTTCTATAGGAACCAATATCCTACGTTTCATCTTTGGATGCGTCATCTAAGGGCCTTTCAGCCCAACATTAGTATGTCTACATGGTAGTGGGAATCTCCCCACCATTCTGGTGTCTTGTATCGGTTTCTGTTAATATGGTATTCATTTCTAATTACCCTTAATACAGAAGCGGCGGTCCATTTACCACCTCTTTTACCTAAAGTTCCAGATTTATTCATTTTCTTTGCAACATAAGATGCACTTCGCTCATCTTTGTAATACAAATATCTCATGTAATCAATAAGGTCCTGTTCTTCCCAATTAGGTTTAACAGTACCATCAACAACATTATCCCAACCAAATATACTGCTAGTGAATATTTGTCCACTGTCTTTCAGTTTATCCATTGCTACTCTTGTACGCCTTGCCATTTCACTTCTAGAAATGTACTTGTCATCTAAACAAGTTTCATCAAGAGCCGCCACTAGGTTCTTCAAATCTTTATAATCTTTGAAATAGTAATCTTCAGTAATTAGGTATTCTTTCAGTTTGATAATGCCTTCACGGAGTTTCTTCATTCGTTTATCCATGTCTAAGAGCCTCTGGCTCATTCTAGTGGATGGGTAACGTTCTTATCTCCAAGAACCCATCGCAGTGATTTAATCACACCCTCCAAGGCTTTGTAATTACGCATATGAGAAATACGAACTTTCTTCGGTATTCCCTTCTTCTGCATTTGCAAGAAGTGTTGATTTTGTTTGCGTTCAGCCTTATCTAACATATTTTCTATTTGCTCCCACGTGGTATTGTAGGAGAAATGTTCGCTGTCTTGATGGTCATTCATCTATGAGGCCTCTTAAGCAGGCCCCCGTAACTGTAGTATTTAATCTACTCTAAGGACTACTCAAGTAGCCCAGTTGTGTATTGTTTGACTTCTTTGATTAACTGATTTGCTTCCAAGTAATGAAAGTTATCAATATGGCTATCAATTGTTGAGTACGGCACTCCATGAATGCATCTTTCAAGCAATTTATGTGCCACTTCTTGTGTTGCATCCTCGCCAAGGTTGTGACAGTACCCGATTAAATCAGGTTCATAGATAATACAATCTACACCTGCTAACTTAGCCAACCAGATGTAAGGAGCGATTTCCCAGTAATTGATGAACGTGTTAGCCACGATTACATCTTTACCAAGGTATAAGTCTTCCATTACTCTTGTTGTTGTTTCGGTGTGCGCACGGCTTAGAAACCGTTTGTCAAACTTGTATTCGCCATCTTTAGTTGTGAACCAGTCGTCTGTTGAGTGTATAGCAGGATTCAAAATAAGGTCTACACCCATGGTAAAAATTATTTCATCCCGTAGTTTCTCAGCAAACGTAGATTTGCCACAACCTGATGGACCCCTTAC
>CEWH01044846.1_pt1 | contig 19801 bp, 19 predicted proteins | sample 531231 | NCBI WGS metagenome assembly CEWH01 (sample SAMEA2622316, study PRJEB7988) | marine metagenome | biome: marine biome (ENVO:00000447); feature: surface water layer (ENVO:00002042); material: "saline water (ENVO:00002010), including plankton (ENVO:xxxxxxxx)" | depth 5 m | reverse complement strand
ACATCAGCAGAATTATCCTTAGAGAAAAATCGTCTTAGTGTTGAACTATCCACTGAAATACGTGATCTAAGCAGCGAAACCGTCCGCGACATTTCCGACTTATCCAACTACACCTCTGCCGAACTGTCGCTCGAGAAAAATCGTCTTAGTGTTGAACTATCTACTGAAATCAGTGATCTAAGCAGCGAAACCATGCGCGACATTTCCGACTTATCCAACTACACCTCTGCAGAATTATCACTGGAGAAATCGCGACTCAGTGCGGAAGTTTCAACTAATATAAGCGACTTAAGTGCGTTAACATTTCAAACAATTAATTCAAAAATTACTGATTTATCAAGTTATACTTCAAGTGAATTAAACCGTGAAATTAGTATAGAGCGAAGTATTACTGTTAGAGACTTATCGGATATGAGTGGTGATATTCATCATATTATAGACGATTTAATTGGAAACGCACCGCACTATCTTAATACATTAGAAGAAATCGCATTTACATTGGGAGATATATCAGATCAAAGTGAAAATAATTTTAAAACCGTTATCCAAAAAATTTATAGTGTATCGCAAGATTTATATGATTTATCACAAACAGTTGCGGGTGTTGATTCCGATGCTAGAAACTTGAATGGTCGTTTAACCATAAACACATATTCGGTAAACGAACCAGAAGAAACAGTTGGTTTAAATGTGATAAATGGTGATATATCATTAAACAAAACCGTATTGATGTATAACAAAGACAACATAATAATTGGGGACACTTCAACTGGAGATACGATTAAGGCGATTTCATCTTATGCTAATCTACCACAAGGCAATGTTTTAATTGGATCATCTACAGATATATCTAATTCATCTATACAGTTTTCAACTGGATTAGGTTATGGCATCGATTTAAGCGGCACCGGTTCAACTGCAATAGGATATTTAGCTAAAACGGATGGCATGAATTCTACTGCGATTGGTTATGGCAGCACAGCAATAGGAAACAATGTAATACAATTAGGAAATTCACAGGTAGAATATGTTAATACAAATGGGGTTGTCACTATGAGTTCAGATGCTAGATTGAAAACAAACATTAATACAATTCCTTTCGCTTTAGAAAAGATACAAGCGTTAAGAGGCGTTACGTATACTAGAACTGACTTGCCAGACAAAGAAAAGGTATATATGGGATTGATAGCACAAGAAACAGAAAAGGTAGTGCCCGAAGTGGTAAACAATGGAGGTGAATACAAATCTATTATGTATAATAGTTTAATGGGGTTGTTGGTAGAAGCAGTTAAGGATTTAAATGTAAATCATAAGGTATTAGATGATCGTCAAACAAATTTAGAAAGAGATATAACTAGTATTAAAAATGTCATACAAGAAAAGTTACGACAATTAAACAAAATAAAAAATTTAGTAGATGTTAGAGATAAAAAGTAAATACTATATCATAACATACTACCCATTAAAATAATATGGAATAATATGAAATAATAGGAAATAATAGTAGGTTAATTTATTTATTAAAAATAAATTAAATAATTAATATATATATTAATGGCTTTTACACGATATAATTATGATGAATGCAGAACAAAAAAATTATTACAAGAATCAACTGGTCCTGGAAGATATGTTTTAGATACACCGGGTTGGGGAGATAGACCTACCTTATTTAATGATCCACAAATAAGACATATGGGATGGAGTGCAAATCTTCAAACCGTTTCAAATGGCCATCCAATTGATATAGAAAGCGACTTGAAAAATGTAGATAAAAAATTACAGCGATATGGGCGGCATTATAAGGTGGCAAAACAACTTAAAACAAATCCAGTAAAGGTTTCTACACACGCAAAAGAAATAACGGGTCAATCTAGAGCAACGCATCCTGGTTTTTTGTATCGAGATCTTCAACAAGACCATACTATACCTCTTCACTTAAATCCACAAGAAAATGTATGTTTGACCTTTCAAAACAATTTAAACACACGAATATTAGAAAAGGACAGTCATGTTCCCATTATACCATGCACAGATTTAATACAATAAACATATTTACTTAGTTTATAATTTATTTATAATCATAATAAATTATAATAAATAAACTATAAAGAAAATATTATAATTTATATATAGTATAATGGCAGAAATCGCAATACCGATGGCCGCTTTAGGTATAATGTATATTTTATCAAATGATAAGAAAAAAGAAGAAGGATTTAGTGGTATTAGATCTTCAAATGTAAACAATGATGGTTTAGTAAATACCAAAGTCCCACCGGAAAATTATCCTGTTGAAAATAAGGAAGGGAGAGATGATAGATATACCAACAACATTTATTCCGGTTTAAACAAAAATACAAATAAACTGGAAATGACTGCAGAAGTGAAAAGTGAAACCGAAAATTACAATAATAAATACACTTCTTTGACGGGAGAAGTAAAAGAAGCTTTTGAATTTAAGCACAATAATATGAAACCATTTTTCGGTTCATCAGTTACGCAATCAACTGATTCGGGTTCAAGGGATGGACTTTTAGACTTGTATACTGGGTCTGGCAGTCAACAAGTAGAAAAAAAAGCAGAAGCCCCTTTTTTTAAACCACAAAAAGATATGCAGTGGATAAATGGCATGCCATCTACATCTGACTTTATGCAGGAGCGAATGCGTGGCAATGTCACTTCCAAAATGAATAATGCCAAACCATGGCAAGAAATCCAGGTTGGACCCGGCTTAAACAAAGGATTTACAAGTGAAGGAGATGGTGGATTTAATTCAGGTATGCAAGAACGAGATACATGGAAACCAAAAACAGTGGATGAACTTCGAGTAGATAGTAATCCTAAAAAATCATTTAAAGGACAAATGTTAGGAAAACATGTTGGTCGCAGAGGACCTCGCGGTTCTTTAGGAAAAGTGGAACAACATAAACCCGACACTTTTTTCATTAATAACCCAGATAGGTATTTTACAACAACCGGTGTAGAGAAAAAACCAGCCGCACCAACCACACATGTATTTCGCCCTGAAAATCGCTCGTCTACCACGCGCGAATATTTTGGAGGCGGTGATACGGCTAACGCAAGCGGTATTTATCAAAGTGGAGAATACCAAAGCTCTACCAAACAACAATTAGAAAGTTTAAACGTAGGAACCGCCGTAAGAGCCGATGGTTGGACCGAAAAACATGGTAATTATGGTAAATCTGGATACAAATCTCTCCCAAATTCAAGAACTTTAACTGGTGAAACTAAAGCAATGGGTATTGTAGGAAGGGGATTATATGCAATGGTTACTCCAATTTTAGACGCAATTAAACCAACATTAAAAGAAAATGTAGTTCATAATATTCGAACACTTGGAAACACTTCCGGAGGTAAAAATGGTGTGTCCAACTCCAGAGTATGGAATCCATCGGATATTGCCCGAACTACAATTCGCGAACAAACTGAAAATACTGAATACACAAAACATGGGGGAACTGCGTTTGATGCGGCTTATTCGAATACCGAGCATCAATCTGTTGGACAAAACCGTGATACAACTACATGTTCTTACATTGGAAATAGTAGTGCTGGCAACGCACAGCATAAAGGACAAGTATACAATACTGCTTACAATGCGTCATTAAATCCAAATAAACAAGTTATATCAAAGGTAGATAGATTTCAAGCAGGAAATCAACCTATTTTTGACGGCAATCAAAATGTAAGTAATTTGCGAAACCGAAGCACTGTTCCATCTCAAATCACTCCTAATATGCCCAAAAGCACCAGTAGTGTTGAAACATATGGAGCACTAAGTGGAAAAAACACACGGGAGAGAAATCAAACTGGACGATATGATCCTAATTTATTGCAAGCATTCAACGATAATCCTTATTCACAATCATTAAGTAGTGTCGCATAAATAATCTAACAACATAATCTAACAACATAATCTAACAACATAATGTATTATCAATATAAATACAATACATTATGTATTAATAATGAGTGATTTATTTTTTAAAAACGATACCATCGAGTATAATTTTAATAATAATACTACAGATATTTATACTTTTCATAAACCTATTATAAACAAACTTAATTATTTTATAAACAATAAAAAAATACCCCACATAGTATTTCACGGACCATATGGTGTTGGTAAACGAACCATTTTAAATCATTTTATTGAAAAAATATATGATAATAATCAACGGTTTATTAAAGAATATGTTATGTATGTGGATTGTGCACATGGAAAAGGCATTCGTTTTTTTAGAGACCAATTAAAATTTTTCGCAAAAACCAACATTCAACACAAAAACAATATAATGTTTAAGTCTATCATATTATTTAATGCTGACAAATTAACAATGGACGCTCAATCTGCGTTACGGCGTTGTATTGAAAAATACAGCAATAACACTCGTTTTTTCATTATTGCCGAAAATAAAAAACTACTTCTTAATCCTATATTGTCGCGTTTTTGCTGTATTTATATTCCTATGCCACAAGCAAATAATGACTATGTAAATTTTTATAATATGTTATTTGACAATTATAATAATGCTGAGTCGTATAAAAAACTTACAAAAATAAAAAATATTATAAAAGGAAAACAAAGTTGTGACACACTTGACAAATGTATGAATACCTCTAAAATTCTATATAACAAAGGATACAGTTGTTTGGATTTAATGGATTATATAGAAAAATCATCTGGAAATCAATTGATTTTGCTGTATTTCGATAAAATCAGAAAGCAAATAAGAAATGAAGAACTATTGATTTTCTATGTTTTGTATTTTGTGTTTATGCGGAAAAATATGGATTTAGAAAATATTTTATAATTTTAAAATGGACGACTATAATGTTAATGTATTGTCAGAAGCTAAAAACGAATATTCTTGTCGTTTATTAAGTATATTAACTCCAGTGATTATTGATGGCGTTAAATCAATATTTAACGATGCGGAAAGACTATGTATTGAAAATGATGAAGTTGATAAATATTTGATGACCTTTCAAAATTTCCTATCTCGTGTTCCAAAATGGAATGAATCAATTATTGAAGATGAATGTTCTAGAATAATTAGCACAACCGGATGTAACTATTTAGAAGATTTAATAACATGTGTTCACATTGCACAATTAAAAGTGTTAACAAGTGTTCGTGTATCACAAAAGCAAAAAAAGATTGATTTAGATATTCCAAAATTGTCGTTATTTGTTCATCAAGTATATAGCACATTTGCCAGAAAATTGTATAAAAATGTGTATTTGTTTGAAAAAATAATTACGCCACTTCAATATCAGAAAAATATGCGCGAGTGTGAAATTTTGTGCAAAGAAAGTATTTTAGAAGTAATTAGAAGTAGCATTCCAGTTGAAAAAATATTGCGATCTTATATTGATGAAACGGTGGATGAAGAAGTGGTTCATGAAATAAGTGAAAAAGAAATAGAAAAAGAGGTAGAAGAACCGGTTGAAAAAATGGACGAACCTAACAAAACGGAAACAACAGATGCAGATGACTTTAGTAAAACTCCTATATTGAAATTAGAAAAAAACGAAACATTGAAAACAGAAGACAGTATGTCGGAAACACCTACAACTGAAACCGCACCCACAACACCATCCGAAACCAAATCGATATTAACTTTTAATGATATGGATAGTGTATTGGATATGGGAACAAATCAAGAACAAGAAGTGGAAGCACCAAAAACTATTGAACGCTTAGAGCAAATAAGTGAGGCTAATATGCAACGAAGAAAGGAAGAAGAAGAAGAAGATGATGATGATGAAGACAATTTAGAAATATTTGACGACAGCAATATTAAATTAGATATTGATGATGTTGGTGAGTTGTCTAACTCTATTAAATTAGATACCCCAATATTGCTTGATGATATTGAAGAGTTAAATTAATTAATAAACGCATAAATGCGTAAAATAATACATAAAAACATAACTGAAAAATATAAATGACACAATCTGTGTTTATAACTGCGGGAATGATTTCCTTTGTGTATCTTATCATAAAATATTTAGAAACAAAATTTATATTAAAAGAAGCAAAACCTATGAAAATATTGTTTCGTGATACACTTATAGTGTATTTATCTGTTGTATCTGGAAGCTTAGTTGTCGAACAGTTTGCCGGTGCCCCTATATCTACAATAAAACCAACCGAAATTTTTACAAACGAACCAGCGTTTTAAATCAACAATCAAACATTATTAACACAAATTAATAATGTTTACATTTACACATACGACGGTATTTCATCTATATTTATTAAATTCATCATTTGCTTTTTCTTAATACTTTTTCTACTTATCTTAAAACAATCAAATAGTTCGTTATTTAGTTCATTGTGTGGGTCGCAATGATGAACTGTCCTAGCAATCATTTTATACAATTTAAATTCAGGATACCTTTCCTCACCATTTTTCTTGTATAAAATATTGCGGTTTTTATCGTCGCGCGTCCATTTTATTATTAATTGAACGATTTCATTATCATATTCATCTTCATCTCTATAATCATCTATAAAATAGTCATATAAAGAACATCCCAATCGACACAAATCAAAACTTTTATTAGGTAATATTTCAGGCTTATTGTTGTTTTTATATGGTTCAAAATTATACTGTCCACCAGCATCTTCTTTTTGACTATAACTATCACAACACAATTGTTTGCCTTTAAATTTATAAATAGAACGACCAAAATCTATTATTTTAAAAATCTTACCAAAAGTAGGAACTCTGTAATATTTATTATCATATTTAACATAAAGATATTTTCGTTCGGTTTCAATATACATAATATTGTTTGTGTGCAAATCATTATGTGTAAAATCAAAACAGTTTTGATATGTTATCAAAGTAAATAATACTTGTATTAAACACGACTTCCATTCCATTACACTCATTTCATTATTTTCCATATAACTATCTAAAGTTTCATGCATATGTTCCATCGATATTATTTGAACTGGAAAATTATATATAACACAATTCACATTTTCATCGGCTGAACTAGAATACTCGGACATTTCACTATTTGAACAACTAACCAGAGAACCATTGCTACTTGACCCCTGATCAGAACCAGTATAATCACCATCAGAATTATGGCGTCCTTCACTTTCTTCGCCTTCTTCACTTTCTTCACCTTCTTCACTTTCTTCGCTTTCTTCACCTTCTTCTCCCTCCTCATCTTCTCCCTCTTCATCACTTTCACTTAAACTATTTGAACCCGTCGTTACCGAATCAACATTGCTTGATAAATCACTATCACCCCTTACCTTATTTTTAACCTTTTCATATACCAGAGTGTTTTCCAAATTAATTTCGTTTAGTTTGTTTAGCTTATCCACATTTTCCGAAGTTAATTTAAACACATTATCAAACTCGTCATCATTAAAATCATCTAATACCAATTCTTGACTACTATCTTCCATTTTAATTTTTTCACGATATTTTCTAGTGTCATCATCTAAAATAGAAGTGTCGAAATTATCCAGTTTAAACGCCACATCTTTTGTTTTATGAAAATGTTCGGATTGATACAGATAATCCAAATCATCATATACATTTAAATGAAACTCTTTTTGAACACACACAAATGAACCATAAAAATCATTTCCAAATACAAAACGATGGTTATTTAATAAACTACTACTTAAATATGAAAAAAATCCATCTACATATGATGTATTGTTTTTATCATGTATTTTTTTTAAATGCATGTCTCCTCGTGAGATTAAAGTATCGATCGCAGGAGTTAATTTAGAATCATTTGTTAGTGTTTTATACTTTCCAGTTAAGAATTTTAAAGGATTAAGTATGGGTGAAAACTTAAAAAAAGATTTTCTATGAAAAACATCCTTACTTTCATTTTCAACATCAATTGAAAAATGATTTAAATCATATGTTTCATTTATTTTTTTAATAGAAAATTTACTATTTAAGTTGATTGAATTGTAGTTATTGTTATTTAATTCAAAAAAAGTAGAGTAAATAGGGATATAGTTTTGTATTTCAGCACATCCGGCGTCTTTTAATTGACTAAACAATTCACTATTATCATTTTTCTTATAATATAAAGAAAACATACGATTTAATGATAATTAAAATTTTATATTTAAACTAATAATTTAGTAATACATTTATTTAACCTTAAATCTACAATAAATCGGCAATAAATCCGCAATAAATCTGCAATTTATTGTTGTATACAATTCGTTTTACTTTATTAAATTTTATGATGCTGGTTTATATATGAATTTAGAGTTAAAAAAGTTTAATATGAAGAACATCAAATTTAATTTAGATGATTCCAATGGTCCTGTTATTGTTTTAATTGGTAGGCGTGATACTGGAAAAAGTTTTTTAGTAAGAGATATGTTGTATCATCATCAAGATATCCCAATCGGTACCGTTATATCCGGAACAGAAGCCGGCAATGGATTTTATGGTAAATTAGTTCCTAAACTGTTTATTCACGATGAATACAATACAGCAATCATCGAAAACATTTTAAAGCGGCAAAAAATAGTGATAAAACAAATAAAAAAAGAAAAACAAGCATACGGCAGATCAAGCATCGATCCAAGAGCGTTTGTTATATTGGATGACTGTTTATATGATAATACATGGTCTCGTGATAAATTAATGCGGCTTTTATTTATGAATGGTAGGCATTGGAAAATCATGCTTGTTATTACTATGCAGTATCCACTCGGTGTTCCTCCTAATCTTAGAACAAATATAGATTATACATTTATATTGCGCGAACCCTATATCAATAATCGTAAACGAATATATGAAAATTTTGCCGGGATGTTTGCTACATTTGAAAGTTTTTGCCAAGTAATGGATCAATGCACCGAAAATTATGAATGTTTAGTAATATCAAACAATTCAAAATCAAACAGATTAGAAGACCAAATATTTTGGTATAAAGCAACATCACACAATGACTTTAGATTGGGAGCAAAAGAATTTTGGGAAATGTCAAAAGGATTGGGTTCGGATGATGAAGAAGAGCAATATGACGCCAACGCAGCAAGAAAAAAGAAAGGACCCCTTATCAATGTAAAAAAAAATAAATGGTAATCGATCACTACCAAATATTAGCTATTAATTATAAAAAATATACGATTTTTTATAATTTTATTGTAATATAGTGTTTTCTGTTTTTAGGTATTTGTTTATTTTATTATTTTATTTAATCCTTATTTTTCCTAACAATATTGTCTCCTTCAAACAACGCCTTTTTAATGCTTTCAGAACTGGTGTCGTCCAACTCTTTCAAGTCATTTTCAATAGTGTTATTTACACCCACCAAATTTCCTTCTTTATCCAATCGCTGTGTCAATTTATTACCACTTTCTCTAGCCAATTTCACATTTTCTTCAATTGCCTTTCGTTTGGTATCTTGAATACGCTTTTCAAATTCTTGCTTTGCCTTTGCTTCATTAAGATTTTTCTCATGCATCAATTGATTTAATTCATCTTCCAAATATTCCACACGACCCGTTTTATATGCTTCAGGTTCCCAAGGCATCCATACACCAACTGGTCCAACATATACATTGTGGTTTGGATCTACTTCTCGCAACAACTTGCATCGCAATTCTGCTTCTTCTTGTGTAGAATAAGAACCACGAACCTTTAATCCTCTAACACTTGTTTGAAAGTTATTTTGCTTATTAAACTCATCATCCAATTCATTTTCATGATTATCCAAAAATGTTTTATATGAATCGTAAATATCGGTCGTTTTTAAATCATCTTTTTCACTTTTAACAAACTCTTGCATATCACTCATCAAAGTTTCAAAGTTTAGGTTATATTTGTATGACAAAAAGTTTAAAAATTGCGAAAATTTCTCCATCGATTTAGAAAAATCATAATCTTTTAGAAACGATTCAAACATAAACAAATCACGACGCTTCAAAGTATTTTCAGGACTAACAAAAGACACGCACACAAATTTTTGCCCAGAAATTGCTTTATCTTCTTCTAGTAAATCAACATAGTGAGGATTTACCTTACCGTCTGCTGTTTTTTGATGTTGGTATTCTCTTTCAACCATATTATAATATATTATATTTCATTATTGTTTAAGTTTTTTTTTGTTTATTTATTATATAATATGTTTGATAAAATAGCAGAAGTTTTTGATTTAGGAGAACTATTGCGTCGCGTTGTTAAATATTTAGTAGAAGGTTTGATGGTTGCCATTGCTGCCTATGCTATTCCAAAACGTTCATTGAACTTAGATGAAGTATTGCTTATTTCTTTGACCGCCGCCGCTACTTTCTCAGTATTGGATACATATGTCCCTGCTATGGGTGTATCTGCCCGATCAGGTGCTGGATTCGGTATCGGTGCCAACTTAGTTGGTTTCCCACGAATGGGTATGTAAATAATTACATAACACAACACAATCATACACAACAATAAAAATCTTACATAAATTCGTATTTTAATTATAATTTAAATATTATAATTAAATAGTTGAAATAAATTCCCAATTTAATTCTTTACATATTTTTTTCCATATTTCATCTTGTTCTATTCTTTTTACTGGGTCTTTTAACATAGGAAAATAAGGCAAAAATGAATGCTCATCCAATAATTCACACATCTTATACAAAACATAATAATAATTTAAAAAATTAACCCTACTATCGGGACAATGTTTACTATATGGTTTTTGTATTTCCATAAATAAATTACATAATGTATCTTCTAGTTCGGGTCTCATCACAGGTGGTTTTATACCCAATTTATCTTTTATAAAAGGTATATGCTCATAATATTTATTATACCCCAATTTTTTCAATATATCTTTTGCTTTTTTATTATCCATATTTTTAATTTCCAATCGCTCTTTTTTAATTTGCTTTTTAATGTTTTCAATAACTTCTTCCGGTATTTGAGTGGTTTCTTTTGCTTGAAACTGTGCCAATATTTCTCTAAAATGATTAATTCTTTTATAAGCATAAAAGCATACTTCTTTTGGTGGTTCTTTATAAGATGGCTTTTCATGCTCTACTAGAAACTTATCTTGAAAACTACATTTTTTACATATTAATATTCCATCTGATTCTACCTGAACCAATTCCCCTGAACATTTAGGACATATTTCATAATTGATTTTATAATTTTCCATATCAACATGTTTATTATCAATATTATTAAAGTATTGCTGCACGATTGTGTTACTATTGTTTTTAACATCAGTGGTTTCACTTGTTTTACTGAAAAAAGAATGCAATATTTTCTTTTTATTCGTTTTGCCATCACTTAAACTTTTCTTTTTTTCAAAATACTCAAATATCAAATTTGAATTGTTTAGTAAATACGATTTTTTCTTTTTCTTTAGCTCCTTGATTTTTAATTTTATATCTTTAATCGTATCTTTTATTTCCAATACATCTTCTATTTTCATATTATCCGATGACCTTAATTTCTTTTTTAGTGTAGACATTTGTTTTTTTAAATTAGGCAATTCTTCTTCTGTTATTTTAGTAAACTCTTTCATTTTTTCATCATGCTTATTGTCTAGTGTTGTTATTGAATGTTTATTAACTACTAATTTTTTCTTGTTTTTTGGTTTAAAATTAGGCATCAATAATATATATTATTTTGCTGTATTTAATTAAAAATTTTCACTATTGTTTAGGAAATCAATACTTTTTCGCCCATATATTCGTAAATTCATAATTTATTAAAACATTTTTCATTATATAATGGATAATCTAAACAATATGGTAATTAACAAAGAAGAAATAAGTAATATTGATTTGATAAAATTGCAGAAAATGACATTATTATACAATGCTTTAGAAAAAGGTTGGTCGATTAAAAAATCCGGGAATTGTTATGTATTTAAAAAAAAGCACAATAATGAAAAAGAAGTTTATTTAGAATCGTATTTAAAACGCTTTATGGTTGAAAATTTAGACATTAATCAAATACTTACTAATTAATTTTATCGTAAAATACGATAAATTTAGTTTAATTGTGTAAAAATACAAAATTTTTTTCTTTACCTATATTATAATATGGGTGGTGGACTCATGCAACTAGTAGCTTATGGCGCACAAGATGTGTATTTAACTGGTAATCCCCAGATCACTTTCTGGAAGGTTACTTACCGTCGTCACACTAACTTCGCGATGGAATCCATTGAACAAACCTTCAATGGTCAAGCCGACTTCGGTCGCCGTGTCCAGTGCACTGTTTCCCGTAACGGTGACTTGGCATACCGCACTTACCTTCAAGTGACTCTTCCCGAAATCAGTTCTTCGGACTCTCCCCACGCACGTTGGTTGGATTGCCCCGGTGAACAAATGGTTTCCATGGTTGAAGTCGAAATTGGTGGTCAACGCATCGACCGTCAATATGGTGACTGGATGCACATCTGGAACCAATTGACCCTTACTTCTGAACAAGAAGATGGTTACAACAAGATGGTTGGTAATACCACCCAACTTACTTATTTGACCGACCCTGACTTCGCTGAAGTTGCAACTGCTTGCTCTTCCGCTTCGGTCCCTGAAGCTGTCTGCGCCCCACGCAAGGCTCTTCCTGAAACGACCTTGTATGTTCCTTTGCAATTCTGGTACTGCCGCAACCCTGGTCTTGCCCTTCCTTTGATCGCCCTTCAATACCACGAAGTCAAGATCAACATCGAACTTCGCCCATTGGACGAATGCTTGTTCGCTGTCAGTGCCGTTGATAGTGCCGGAACTGCCAACTTGAAGTCGACTGCTGCCTACAGCAAGTCTCTTGTTGCCGCATCTTTGTATGTTGACTACATCTTCTTGGATACGGATGAACGCCGACGCATGGCCCAAAATCCCCATGAATATTTGATCGAACAACTTCAATTCACTGGTGATGAATCCATCGGATCCTCCAGTAACAAGGTTAAGCTTAACTTCAACCACCCATGCAAGGAACTTGTCTGGGTTGTCCAACCTGATGTTAATGTTAGCTACTGCGATTCTTTCGTTGCCGGAAAGGACTTGCACTCTGCTTTGGGTGCTCAGCCATTTAACTATACGGATGCTTTGGATGCACTTCCTCACTCCATCCGTGCCTTCTCCAGTGATGCTCAAGTCCAACGTGTCATCGGTTCCAACGGTATGTTCGCCGATTCTGGTGCTCATGATGTAGACTTGTCTGCTAGTGCCAACACTGGTATCGAAGAAGATGTTTCGGGTGCCTTGAACGGTAACGCAGCCTCTGGTGTTTCGGATGCTGGTGCATTCGTTCTTGCCGAAACTGCCCTTAAGATGCACTGCTGGGGTGAAAATCCAGTTGTCACTGCCAAGTTGCAACTTAACGGACAAGACCGTTTCAGTGAACGCGAAGGTTCTTACTTCGATGTTGTTCAACCATTCCAACATCACACTCGTTCCCCAGATGCCGGTATCAATGTTTACTCATTCGCCCTTCGCCCAGAAGAGCACCAGCCATCTGGAACCTGTAACTTCAGTCGCATCGACAACGCAACCCTTCAATTGGTTGTTTCTGCCGCTGCCATTGGAAACACCGCCACCGCCAAGGTGCGCGTCTATGCCACTAACTACAACGTCTTGCGCGTCATGAGTGGTATGGGTGGTCTTGCATACTCCAACTAAGTTTCTTAGTGGAATGCTATCATAACTTCATAATCTATAATTACTGATTTTTAAATAATAAAATTAATCACAATTTTATTATTATCTAATTATTAAATATATGAAAAGGAAAACGCGTAAAAATAGTACAAAGAAAATGGGACTTTCAGCAAGTGATTATAGAAAAATATTAAAGTTTTATAAATTATCTATACCAAAAAAAGAATCTAATTTAAGAAAGAAAGGCGATAAAATAATAGCCAATAAGTTTTGTAGTTGTATTAAGAAAGTTAGAAAAAAATTTAAGAAAGAGGGTATCGCGATTGGTATATGTACTAAGTCTGTTATAACAAGAAAGGGTATAAAAAGAGGAAGTAAAAGAAGTACAAAGAGAAAGACGCGTAAAAAAAGAGGCGGTATGCCCACGGTTGAAGGTATGTGGGTTGATATAAATTTAAATGATATTAAAAAAGGAAAAAAATATAGAGTAACAAACAATAGTCGCCACTTTAACGTTCCATCCTCTTTCATAGGAACTTATAAGGGTGTTAGCCAAAATTCGAGTAAGCAAAATATTTTTACATTTTCCATTCCGCGCGAACCTTTTCTTGGATGCGAAAGAGAAACAGGCTTCAGAGATTTGGATTTCCATGAGGGAACGATAGAAAAAGTAGAACAATATATTATAGCTCCAAATGGTATTGATCATTTGGGCCGCAAAATCAATTCATATCTTGGTTAAAAAAAATGAAGAAAGAAGAAGAAGATGATAAATAATAAATATAAATGTAGGAACAAGGGACGGTTTTAATTGTTTGACGCTTGTAGGATATGGTGCGGAGAGTGTTTTGGGAATAGATTTAGACGGTTCACAATTTAAAAAACATGAGGGGGTAAAAAAGAAGAAAAAATTACTTTGAGAGGGGAGGGGGGATAGTGATAGGAAGAAGGGTTAGATTATAGGATAATAAGGGAAAGGATAGAACGGGGTGATAAGTGTGTGATGAGGGATAATAAGGGAAAGGATAGAACGGGGGATTACCTTGGGGTGATTAGTGCGTAATTAGGGAAGCATAGAAGAGCGGATTACCATGCCTTGCTTGGCGTCATTAGGGCATAATTAGGGCACCATAGAACAGCGGATTACCTGGCCTGGTCTGGCGTCATTAGGGCATTATTATACGGTATATGGTTATACAGAAAGATACTGATAAAATTTTAATTACCATATAAATAATTATAATAACCATCATTATAATTATTATTATAACCATTATTATATCCCTTAATTTATCCAAATTATTACAATGTATTTTTATTTAAATATAATACGCCGATGTATATTAACATATATGGGACAAGCACAAAGTAAACAATATAATTTTGAAGATGTCCAACAAATCATTAAAAATAACAACAAAAATACTGTTATAATAAATGTCTTACCAGACTACGAACAAAATTGTTTAATTAAAAATACTTTAAATATCAAACATGAAATAAACACAATAAATGAACTATTAAAAACAAACAAAGCAATCCATATTATAGTATATGGGCGAAATCATAGTGATGTAAATGTAGATAAAAAGCATAAACAACTGGTATCTCTAGGATTCTACAATGTGTTTGTTTATAGAGGAGGATTGTTTGAATGGTTAACTCTTCAAGATATATATGGGAGAGATGAGTTTCCCACCACTAGTGATGAACTCGATATTTTAAAATTTAAACCCTCTAGTTATTTAAATAATAATTTACTTACAAACGGTATTGACTGAGTGCTGACTTAGTATACGGTTACTCGCAAATATTTAATTAACAATATTTATTCAGCAAACTATTATAAAATTGATTTATAATAATTTGCATGAAACATACATAACACATACCTACCTTCTTACACCACCTACATAAACAAACAAACAAACTTAAACTTATCACAGGTTAATATCATTATGAATCTTACTCAGCAAAAACTCACAAAAAGCGAATGGGATTTTCTTGAACTTCCCGTGCATAAAAAAGAACTATATATACTTAAATTTATACACAACTCACACAGCAATATTAATGCTTCTGAAAACCCCAATAACTCACTGATTGGATATCTAAAAATCAATGTAGAAGACTATGAAGATTTTCACAAATACTTTTATAACAAATTTTACGAAGACCCAATCCACCAAATTATAAAACAACATAAGTTAAAATACAAACTGCGTATCAACATAAAAAAACTAAGCATTAAAAAAGCAAATAAAATCAGGATACGGAATATAAATACAAACGAGCTATTAAAAAACAAAAATATATTTGAAAACCTTTTGATGGAGCAAGTTGTTATGTATTTCAAGCAATCCAGCGGCTCCAAAAAATGTTACTATTATTATTCATTACTACAACTCTCTAAAAAAAATATAAAACACATAAACTATCTACTATTGAAATTTGTTAATTATGTATTGGATACTTTTAAAGAAAGCATTGAAATAACCAACCTTATTAAATATTCACATCAATACATAGAGGAAAACAAGTTGTTGTCACAATATAATGATGTGTGCTTGTTTAATCATCAACGTCAAATGATTAGTTTAATCAAAGACAATCAAGATCCAAAATTAATATTGTATCAAGCACCTACTGGAACAGGAAAAACAATGACACCACTGGGGTTAGTTAATGATAAAAAAATAATATTTACTTGTGCAGCGAAGCATGTTGGTCTTCAATTGGCAAAATCATGTATTGCTCTTCATATTCCAATTGCCATCGCGTTTGGTTGCGAAACACCGGATGATATTCGTCTACATTATTACGCAGTAACTGATTTCGTGAAAAATAGGAAATCCGGTGGTATATTTAGAGTAGATAATAGCAACGGTGCTAAAGTTAAAATCATCATAACCGATATTCAGTCATACTTGCCTTCGATGAATTATATGATGGCATTTAATAAACCAGAAGACTTGTTATGGTATTGGGATGAACCCACCATTACACTTGATTACAAAGAACACTTGTTTCATAACATAATGAAGAAAAACTGGGACAATAATAAAATACCGAGTGTGGTTTTATCTTCGGCTACCTTGCCGTCTTGCGATGAAATATATCCAATGGTTTCCACATTTAAAAGCAAATTTAAAGGAGAACAGTTTAATATAGTTAGTTATGATTGTAACAAAACCATTCAATTATTAAACACAAAAGGTAATGTAGTAGTGCTACACGATGAATTCGACGATTATCATGCGTTTAAAAAAAGTGTTAAATTTGTAGAAAAAAACAAAACACTACTACGATATATCGATGTAAAACAAGCATCCGAATTTATTGTGTATATGCTAAAACACGCGGAAAATATCAAATCACGCTATAAACCAAGCGAATATTTTGAAAATATTTCCGATATTACAATCCATTCTATTAAGTTGTATTACTTAAAGTTATGCAAACATATCACTGAAAACGATTTTAAACAATACAAAAAAGGAAAGGCAACGACAAGTGGCAAGTCGATGATTAAAATTACAACAAGTGATGCGAAAACACTAACGGATGGACCTACTATATTTATGACAAATGATGTTGAAAAGATAGGGATGTTTTACTTAAAAGCATCAAATATACCGGAAACAGTATTGACTGACTTGCTTAATATTATCGACACAAACGAAGAATATAGAGAAGCGTTAAATGCGATTATTAAAGAAGAAAAAGAGCGAACCGATAAAATAAGCGATAAAGTGTTGGATAGTGCTAGATCAAATGATAAAGAAGTAAAAATACAAAATGAGTATAATAAAAAAGTCGGCGAATTCATGAAGAAAATGAAGAAAATAGAATTAAGTCCGGAATACATACCAAACAGGGAAGAACATTACAAAAAATGGAATCCCCATACGGAACTACCTGGCAATTTATTTACTAGTAATATAGACGAACAAATAGTGGAAGATATTGTATCGTTAAATGTAAATAAAGAGTGGAAATTGTTGTTGTTAATGGGTATCGGCGTGTTTAGCAGTAAAGCAGATGTAAAATACATTGATATTATGAAAAAGTTGGCAGAAGCACAGCAATTGTATGTCATTATTGCTTCATCGGATTACATTTATGGAACAAACTACCAGTTTTGTCATGGATATTTATCAAAAGATCTGCAGAATATGACGCAAGAAAAACTGATACAAGCATTGGGAAGGGTAGGGAGAAAAAATATACAAAAGTCATATAGTATTCGGTTACGAGATGATAAGATTGTAGAAAAGTTGTTTACAGAAGAAAAAGATAAAATAGAAGTAAAAAATATGAACCGGCTATTTGCTTAAGTAATCAAACCAAACCAAACTAAACAATAGCCTGACTACATAATATTACATAATACGATTATTAAAAAATAATAAAATATATTTTTTATTATTTTTGCTTTATTTTGTGCCATGTTTCTTTGCGTATGCTTCTTCTTTACACACATCTTTGTATACATTATACAAACGAGCACATTCCTTCATGTTAAAAGTAACATTTTCCGCACCAGACTCACATAATACCCAGTCTAAAAGAGCACGGCCTTTTCTACTAAGATTATTCACACCTTTATTGGCCCGTCTATCAATATTATTATTATCTACCGTTGGCATTTACTTTAATTATTATATAATATTTAAGTTAGTTATTATATAATATTTACAATCCTCCTCGAAGTCGCAATACCAAATGAAGGGTTGCTTCTTTTTGAATGTTATAATCGGTAAGTGTTCTACCATCTTCCAATTGTTTTCCAGCAAAAATCAAACGCTGTTGATCTGGTGGAATACCTTCTTTATCTTGAATCTTTTGCTTTACATTTTCAATTGTATCACTTGGTTCTACATCCAAGGTAATCGTTTTGCCAGTTAAAGTTTTTACGAAAATTTGCATCTTATAATTATTATCATTTAATTGTTTTTAAATTAGTTTGATAATACTTGTAATAACTTTAAGTATAATCTAATCTAATCTATTCTATTCTAATCTATTCTAATCTAATCTAATCTAATCAAAAGATACTATAATCTCCACATTTTCCTTTTTAATACTTTTAGTCGCCGAAACTGATAATTCTTCCCTGGTTTTTCGCGTGGTTTTATCTACCTTTCCCTTTACATTTTTAGAAGTGCTGTTTCGCTTATTCATATCCGCCGTAATTTCACTTACATTTTTCTCAATATACTCTAATATCTTATTTTCCAATATCCATCTAAAAAAGTTTAATTGACCAATAGTAGTTTGAATATGTGTGCCATCATTGTATGGAATTGTGATTCGATCCCAACGACAAAACGGATCAAACCGCTTTTTTGAATACGCACGCAACTTTAATTTGTATTCCAAATATACTTTAAATCTTCTCTCCCCACCCGATTCATGTTTAAACTTGTAAACCGTAAAATGTTTTTTACTATAATTAGTAGCAAACCAATCAATCAATCTTAAAGATATACTTGATTCACCATTAATAATAGGCAAAATCTTCTCAAGATTACCGTCTCTATTATAGAAACTAAGCAAATTATTTAATAATAAACTATTTTGTGTAATATAGCCGGACATATATAAGTTATCTAGTAATTCGTATTTAAATTATTATTTTGCCTTATATATTTTTCTTGGTTCATCAAGTCATTAATATAATTATTTTGGGAGAGAAAAGGATTGCCATTACTTTGCACAACTAAATCGCGCTGGTTTATTCGATTCGCTATTGTATCCCTATTATTATTACCGTATTTACCACCAATTGTAGTATTTGATGTGAAACCCCTTTCAACATTTAACTGAAATGTTGAAACTTTCTCTCCCAAATCATGACTATTTTCTTGACTGGATGGGGGATTTATATCGGTATCGTTTGTTTCCGCCCGGCGCTTCAGAGATTTTTGAAGTTTTTCTCCCGGTTTTGTAAATTTATGATACATCATATTATAATTATATATATGTATAATCATAATATTTATTAATTAATCAAGCGTATTTGTTTTTTGTTTTGTTTTTGTTTGTTTGTTTGTGCTGTGCGGCGCATCACTCTTTTTTGATTATTTTCATTTGTTTTGCAAACCGGAAATCTTCTGAATTTTTGGTTCCCCTTTTAATATTACATTTATAACAACA
>CEWH01056661.1_pt1 | contig 19877 bp, 17 predicted proteins | sample 531231 | NCBI WGS metagenome assembly CEWH01 (sample SAMEA2622316, study PRJEB7988) | marine metagenome | biome: marine biome (ENVO:00000447); feature: surface water layer (ENVO:00002042); material: "saline water (ENVO:00002010), including plankton (ENVO:xxxxxxxx)" | depth 5 m | reverse complement strand
GACCGAAGCTGAGCGAGCCCCTAATGCGGATCCTGACAATGATACCTTGAGCAATCTAGAGGAGTATGCTTTAGGGCTTAATCCGACTGAGGCAGACGACACCGCCCAGCCTTTCTCGGTATCAGGGGGAGGCGTGAATGACACGGCTAGCGGGGATTACTACGAGTTCCAGTATCTCCGTCGCCTTTCTTATGTGGATCTCGGTCTTGTCTATGAACTCCAGACCAACACGTCACTGAATGAAAGTGGCTGGAGTAGCATCGGTGTGACTGAAGTGGGAGCCACCCCGGTTGATGGTCTCTTCGAAATGGTTACGGTAAGAGTCGATACGCCGATCTCCAGTTCTTTCGATCAGGTGTTTGCACGAGTTCGCTTGGGCTTGGCGGAATGAGCGAGACCATGATCAGTGGCCCGATGGAGTCACGTAGTGGGTGCGGGGGGCGGCTCCTCCCGAAGTGTTTATTCAGACGGAGATGAACCCGTTCGCACCTTGTATTTAGATTACGCGGTCGTTACCGCCATCGATGGGCACCTGGGCCCCGGTAGTCTTGCCGAACAATGGGCTGGCCATGGCTGCGACCATGTTACCGACGTCCTTGGACTTGATTTCTGTCTTCATGAGGTTGCGGGTCTTATACTCCTCGACCGTCATATTATAGCGCTCGGCGGATCGCTTGAGGTTCTCTGGAGTCCAAAGCTTCGTATCAAAGACCGCATCGGGGTGAATGATGTTGCAGCGCACCCCGAAAGGGGCGAGTTCCAGTGAGGCAACGCGGCAGAGTTGAGTCAGACCTGCTTTGGCGCAGGAGTAACTGGCGGCCCCGGCGCCGGGTGCATTGACATTGCGGGAGCCCACGAGAACGATGGCTCCGTTGATGCCGTTTTTAAGGTAAGGAATGGTATGTTTGAGAAGAACCTGGTGGCTGGTCAAGTTGACGGCCATGGACTTCTCCCAGTTCGATGTTTCGAGGTGTTCGAGGTAAGCGCCGGCTGTAAAGATTCCGGCATTACTGACTAGAATGTCGATCCCTCCGAACTGCCTGACAACGTTGTCGATGACAGCGCTGACCTTCTTGTCATCGGTCAGGTTGGCGATCACACCGATACCTCCGATCTTAGCCATCTGATCTTCAATCTCGGCACTAAGGTCGATGCCGATGACCTTGGCGCCCTGCTCAGCGAGAGATTCAGCACAAGCAAAACCAATACCAGCGGCCGAACCAGTTACAACAGCGATTTTGCCTTGGTGAACGGGAGCGGATCCACTCCTCTTGAGCTTGGCCTGCTCAAGTTCCCAGTATTCGATTTCAAAGAGTTTGCTGGCGGGGAGTGCTTTCCAGCCTCCTTCGAAAGCGGATTCTACTTTCTGGATGGTCTGCCAGGTGTGAGTGACAATGTCGGTGAGAACACCAGCTTCTTTCTCGGTCGCACCGAAGCTGATGACGCCTTTGTCCTGCCAAACTGCCCAGCGGGGATCCGGCGTGAGCATAGTCTCGCCCTTGTTGTATTTTTCGAAATACTTGGCGTAGTCGGCAGCGAACTTTGCGAGGGACTTGCTGGAATCTTTACCAATGACTGCCGGGATCCGTTTCGTGCGAATGGTGTGATCCGGTGTGAGCGGTCCGCGAGTAGCGAGGCGGGCAATGTCGTCGCGACTGGCGAAGCCTGCTGCCTGCGCGGACTGATCCAGTGAAGCGATCACCGGAACACCCCGAAGTTCGGATACCTGCTTGCGGATTTCAGAGAGTCCGAGTAAATCCTCGGTTGGCTTGGCCTTTGGCAGAGTGAAGCTCTTGCCCAGTTTTCGGAAAAGGTAGCGTTCGGCCTCAGTTACGAGTTTGATCATCAGTTCGTAACTGGTCTTGGCATCGTCGTGCATCGTAAAGATGCCATGGTTCATCAGGATGATGCCTTCGAGTTTCTGGGCATCGACTTTGGCGAGTGCCTTTGCGACTGCTTTAGCCAGATCAAAACCGGGCATGACGTAAGGAATCACGGCAACGCGGTCGCCATAGACGTCCTCAACCGCTTCGCGACCATTCCTGTGATTGGTCAGGGCTACGACTGCATTGGCATGTGTGTGATCAACAAACTTCTGCGGGATTACAGCGTGAAGGATGGCCTCGATGCTAGGATTAGGAGCGCCCGGCTCCAGCATGGCATTGCGCTGCTGCTTCACCATTTCGGGATCAGACAGAACCTTAAACTCGGCCATCTTCAGGAGAGCATCCATGCGCACAGGAGCGAAACCTTGTTTCTCGATCGTGGCAAGATCCCAACCGGATCCTTTGACATGAAGAACCTCGACTTTATCGCCAAAGAAATCCTTCTCACTAGTCTTTACTGAAGTGTTACCGCCTCCGTGAAGAACGAGTTCGGGATTGGCACCCAGCAGTCGTGAGGTATAGACACGCTTGCCGATATCACCTCTAAATTTGCGGGCTTCTGAATCTGACCAAAGGGATTTCATTAAGGCTTGTGGCGGAGAAGAGGTTGGTTGGCTTATCTCGCTTTTGAAAACGAATCCTGCCCGGTTTCTTCGGCATTAGCGCGAGTAGCGAACGCGGGGCAAGGTCGATTTCTACTACGTGTAGACGATATTCGGGTCGTAACTCTGATCCGCTATTTCTTTTCCCAATGATACAGGGTCACCGGCTTCCTGTATATTTCTGTAGAAGCAAGATCTATATCCAGCGTGGCAGCAACCGGGGCCTTTTTGGCGCACCTTCAGAACTAAGGCATCCTGATCACAGTCGGTAAGAATCTTTTCAACAGTTTGTGTGTGGCCCGAAGTGGCTCCTTTGTGCCAGATCTCCTGACGGCTTCGTGAGAAGTAGACGGCTTCGCCGATGGCGAGGGTCTGTTTGAGAGAGTCCTCATTCATGTAGGCAACCATAAGAACCTCGTTGGTATCGGAGTCTTGGGCAACAGCTACAATCAGTCCATGGTCATCGAATTTTGGAGCGAAAGTGAGTTCGGTTTCGACAATTCTTTTTTCGTCACGCGATCCAAAGGTGATTTCTGCTGTATCGGACATAATTCTGTTTAGCCTTGAGAATAATTAGGAATAGACTTTTCTGTGTCACGCATTCATAGATGCATTCGACTCCGATGCAACGCGGGAAATTTATTACATTTGAAGGTTCTGAAGGTTGTGGCAAATCCACGCAAATCCAACGCTGTGTCGCAATGCTGGAAACCCGTGGATTTAAGGTCTTGCAGACACGTGAACCAGGCGGGACGCCTGCAGGTGAAAAAATTCGGAACTTGCTTCAATTTGACGAGGAAGGCGCTGATTTGACGTGCGAAAGCGAGTTGTTGCTCTTTGCAGCGAGTCGCGCCCAGCTGGTTCGTCGTGTAATTGAGCCTGCCTTAGAGAAGGGAATCTGGGTCGTTGCAGATCGATTTCTTGACTCTACAACGGTCTATCAGGGAGTTGGCCGTGGACTCAATGTTGATGCGGTCAAGGAAATCAACTCGTTCGCTGTTGGCGAGACTATGCCCGACCTGACCATTCTGCTTGACCTTGATGTTGAAACGGGGCATTCCCGCGCGGTCGCTGCAAGTGGTAGCGTTGAGGACCGGATGGAGTCTAATCCAATGGAGTTTTTTGAGAAGGTCCGCGAGGGCTACCTGAGCATCGCGGCAGAGGCCCCGGAGCGCTTTGCGGTGATTGATGCCTCACTAACAATCGACAAGGTGACTGCTGAGATTGAGTCTGTTTTCAACGAACGCGTGGGAGTTTCGCTGGGATGAGTTTTTGTTATGACAAGGCGGTTGATCTGATCGAGCAGGCTAAAGAGAATGAACGCCTCGCTCATGCTTATCTTATCACCGGCCCCTTGGGCAGCGGTAAGGAAGCCCTTGCGATCAAAATGATCGAGATGGTGAATCCATCGGGCGAAAGTGGAGTGGGTTCACTGGAAGACCTCTCGTCGTCAACCACGACTGTGATCGGCCCGGAATCGAAGTCGCGGAGAATCACAGTCGATGCGATCCGATCAGTCGAACACACGCTGCAAATGGCCGCTCCTAAAGATGTGACCAAATTTGCGGTGGTCAAAGACGCTGACCGAATGGGGCCTGAGGCGGAGAATGCCTTCCTCAAGACCCTGGAAGAGCCGCCTGCTTCTAGTCGTCTGCTGCTTTTAACAGCGCGCCCTGAGATGCTATTAGACACGATTCTTTCGCGTTGCATCCAGATCAAACTGGCCGGAAGGCAAGGCCCGGCAGCTTTAAGTCCGTTGGCCTCTGATTTTCTCGCGGCCTTAAAGAATCATGCAGTCGACCAACAGACTGGAGTCTCTGGAGCTCTTGGTTTGATGGCCAAATTTGCCGCAATCCTCAAGGAAGAAAAGGCTACGATCGCCAAGCGGAATGAGGAAGCACTGAAGGCTGAGGTTGCTCACTATCGCAAGACAACGGAAGGGGACTATCTTAAGCGGCGGGAGGAATACTACAAGGCCCTCACCGAGGCCGAATACTTGCAGCAGCGGAATCTGTTAATCGATTATCTGATGATGTGGTTCGGCGATGCGATGCGACTCCAGCATGGAGCAAGGCACCTCGACCTGCCCCACTACGAGGAGGGCACCCGCCTGCTAGCCGATTCACTTAGTATTGATGAACTTAGCCAGCGAGTCAAAGCGGTGGAGACTCTTCGTGATAACCTGAATACGAATGTATTTGAGGCGCTCGCGCTTGAGGTCGGCTTTATTCGGGCATTCGCTTAATATTGATGCTAGCCCATCTTCAAACCATCGCTGGAGCTTGAATTGGCGTGGTTGACGTGAATATCCATCTGAGGGAATGGCATGGAGATGCCGGAATCATCGAGAGCGAGTTTGATATTTTCGGTCAGCTCGCACTTCGTGGCGAAGAAGTCGGAGGTTTTAACCCAGGGGCGAACGAGGATATCTACGCTCGAGGCGTTGAGCTCACCAACGGCGACTAAAGGTTCTGGGTCGCTGAGGATACGTTTTTCTTTGTTGATTACTTGTTCAAGAGTTCTCTTAGCTTCGCGAAGGTCGTCGTCATAGCCAATTGCTACGACAAGATCGATTCTGCGAGTATCTCGAGCACTGTTATTCGTGATTTTTCCACTGAAAATGTCTCCGTTGGGAACTACGATTTCCCGATTGTCTGCCGTGCGCATTGTGGTGCTAAAAATCTGGACATCTTCCACCACTCCCGAGGCCCCTCCAGCTTCGATGGAGTCACCTGTTTTGAAAGGGCGAAACATGATTAACATGACCCCAGCTGCAAAGTTCTGAAGAGAATCCTTGAGAGCTAGTCCAATAGCCAGGCCAGCGGCTCCTAGAACGGCGATAAAAGAAGTTGTGGGTACGCCAAGCCGATTTAAGGCCGCAATGATAAAAATGAAGTAGAGTGACCATTTTAGCAGACTGGTGACAAACTTGATCAGCATATCGTCGAACTTGGCATGCCTCATTCCACGACAGACCAAGTTCACAATCCATTTGGAGATCATGATGCCGATAATCAGAATGAGAAGGGCGAACCCAATATTGGCTCCCCACGGAATGAGATATTGCTCGGCGAGCGCTTTGTAGTCGAAAGAGGTCATTTTTTGGTTGTGGCGCTAATGGCGTTTTCTTCTATGATTTCGATAGGGTGCAATGATGATGCCAGATTCACCAAGTAGTTCCATTATTTTTCAGATGAGTGTCGATAGTGGCGGCGGATCTTCGTGGCTAGTCAATTATTTCCATCGCGGCCATCCATTTACCAGCAAGGGTCGGCCATTGGTGAATTTCCTCCAGCGTGTTTTGGTAGCCAAAGCCATGCCCACCTTTGGCGAAGATGTGTAACTCGCACGGGCGGTTGTGGCGGTGCATCTCGATGTAGAGACGGGCGCTGCCTTCTACCCACTTCTTGTCGCCATGAGCGCAGACGATAAAAGCGGGCGGGGTATTTTCGTCAACGGTTATCTCAGGTGAGAGCTTGTTAGGGTCGTTTTCATCAAGCTGGTAGGCTGGGTAGACGAGAATGCCAAAGTTGGGTACGAGGTTGTCATGGTCCATCGTGGGATCAGGGTTGTAAGTGCGCTTTTTATTCCAAGTCAGGGCCATGGTTGAGAGATGGCCGCCAGCGGAAAAGCCGAGAATTCCAACTTTTTCAGGATCTATCTTCCACTCTTTAGAGCGGTTTCGGATTATGCCGATCGCACGGTGAACATCTTGGAGCGGTGCGTGGTGTTTTTCGAGATCTTTGCGGCGCGGGACTCGATATTTCAGCAGAGCGGCTGACACTCCTAGGGAATTGAGCCAATGGCAGATCTCTTTTCCTTCGTGGGAGTAGGCAAGGATATTGTAGCCACCTCCAGGGCAGACAATCACTGATGACCCGTTAGGGGTTTTGGCAGGATACCAGGTCAAGGTGGGTTCGCTGACGTTTGAAATGATCTCGATTTTGAAATTGCCTCGGAGTTGGATGTCCTCTTTGGGGAGTTTGAGGTGGGATTCACCTGGGACGCCTTCGGGCCACAACCTAATAGGCTCGGTGGGGGTGGCGAGTGTGAAGTGGTAGAATAGTAGGTGAGAGGTGATTAGAACGGCTATTCTCATAATGTTCGAAGGCTACAGACCGATTAAATCAAGGCCAGCCACTTGGAGGTGTTCTTACTGCAGGTGACAATTAGTAAAGGCTGGTAAGGGCTTCCTTGAGCCCTTTTATTTGCTCCGGCAGGTGGTTTGCAGAAAGTGTGACTCTCAATCGAGCAGTCCCTTTGGATACGGTGGGGTAGCGAATGGCGGGCACGAGATAGCCGCACTCATGGAGGGTTTGGGATGCCGCGAGAGTCGCTTCATTATCCCCGATGATCAGTGGAATAATGGCGCTTGTGGCGTCGGTGTTGAACGATTGAATGTTGGACCAAAGGGCTGAACGAAGAGCGGCACCCTCGTCTCCTGCGATTAGGTCAAGGCAGTCTGAAATGGTGGCAGCAAGTGAGGGCGCAGGTGCCGTGGAGTAGATAAAACTCCTAGCCTTGTTGATGAGGAAATCGATCATGTTGCGGGAACCGCAGATATAGCCACCTGATAGTCCAGCCGCTTTACTAAACGTTCCCATTTGAAGATTGATTTGGTCTTCAAGGCCGAGTTCTGCGGCGAGGCCGCGACCCTCCGGTCCGATGTAGCCGAAGGCATGTGCTTCGTCGACAAGCAGTAAGGCCGGAGAAGGGGTGATAAGATCGCAGATCCCTTGAAGGGGTGCCCGATCGCCGTCCATGCTGAAGACTGACTCGGTGATAACAAGAATTCGGCCGTCCTTTGCAATTCTTCCCTCCGCCCAAGAGAGATGGCTGGAAAGCTTTTCGAGGTCGTTGTGAGGAAAGACCCGCATAGTCGCCCCGCTGAGACGGGCTCCATCGATTAGGGAGGCATGGCAGAGCTTGTCGAGAATGACTATATCTTCCTTGCCGCAAAGGGCCGGAATGACACCGGTTGCGGTTGCAAATCCGGTGCTGAAGGTCAAGGCGCTTTCAGTGTTCTTGAACGCGGCTAACTTTTCTTCTAGTTGGTGGTGAGGTGACTGGGAGCCGCAAACGAGACGGGATGCACCAGCGCCGGTTCCGAACGCCTCAATATTTGCAATAAACGAGGCCCGGTTGAGAGGATGATTTGCGAGCCCAAGGTAATCGTTGGAAGAAAAGTTGAGAAGCACGCTGCCATCCGCAAGTGCTACTCTGGCTCCCTGAGGTGAATCGATACGTCGTAGCTGGCGACGCAGTCCGGATGCCTCAAGTTCATCTAGCTCACTTTCGGGAGTACGCATTGGCTAACCATCCGAATTAATAAAAGCGGTCGCATTAAGTAGGTCGGCTGCCTGCTGGAGCGATCGGTCCTGAAGTGGAGGCTTGTCCCAAGGGGTGGGCTTGTTATTGCTGCGAAGAAGATAGTAATCGATCTCAGGATCAGTGCCAGCAACTAGCGCAGCCTCATTGAGGCGCGGGCGCTCTTTTTGGATGAGAAAATCTCTGAGGTTTTTTCCGCTTTCAGTCAGACGGAAAATAGAGCGTTTCGATTCGTAAGGAGTCGGAGTGACAATGTCAGGTTTAATGCCAACCCTGAAGATGGAAGAGTCGTCTTCAAGCACTACTTCGGCGATCGCATACCGAAGAATACGATCCTCGGCGATGATTACATCGCGGTATTCGACAGTAAGACCGGGAGTCTTTTCGCCGATGACGAGGCAATTGGTTTCACGCTTCAATACGGCGGCGATGATTTCTCCGACATTACCCGTTTCAGCATCCACCAAAAGGATGAGTTCGCGATTCCAACTGTGTTCGACCGGTTGTGAGACAAAGAGGGTTGGGCGATCATTTCCTGGTCGTCGGATCTTAAATAGTAGTTCGTTCGGAGGTCGAAAGCGGCCCAGAATTTCGGAGGCGATGACAAATTCGGCTTGCGCTTGCGGGGAGCGGAGGTCAACGATCAAATGAGTTATTTCAGAATTTTTGGAAAATTCGGTTAATGAGCGGTCAAGTTGGGCGACACACTTCTCGTTGAACTTACCGAATCGGATGTAGGCAGTGTCGTCTGTGATAATGGCTTGGTGATATTCAAATGGAGAGTCACGATTGCTAAGTTGTTCTTCGGTAAGTAGCATGGCGTCGAAATCGAGTCTCCTAAGAATTCCTTGTAGCGCAGCGCGATTGATTTCGAGTTCGCTGAGATTGTTATGATTGATGTAGTCGGTGGTAAGCAGGCGAAACGCTTCTTGGAGGCTGGACTGATTCAGCGTGTCGATCAAGTTGTGCAGACGTTGTGTGCCGTCTGTAGTCTGCAGAGGGGAAGGGAGTGCCACCTCGGGCGCGGTTTCCTGCTCAGCGAAGACGGCGCAAGGTAGCAAGGCGAGAACTAGAATGGATCGCTTGAACATAGTCATAATCAGTCTACGGAATTCGGAAAATGATTCAACGTGTCGCTGACACCGGATTGAGGCCATGAAAAGTGCGCTGTTAGCGCGGCAGAGAGATAGGACACCGCACTGGAAATAGCTTCTAGGACGGGTTGACCAAGGGCCAGATGGCTTGCGATTGACGATGAGAGAGTGCATCCGGTGCCGTGGATATCGGGTAGGGCGAGCCTTTCATGGGAGATTTCAATAACGTTTCCTCCGATGCAGGCGTAATCAGCGATGGTAGCGTCTCCGGTTGCGTGGCCGCCTTTGACGAGGAAGTCAGAGCCGAATGTTTCGAATAGTTGTAGGGCCGCTTCGGCAGGAATGATCGATTCTTCGCGCATTTCCAAGAGGGCAGCAACTTCGGGAAGATTTGGCGTGGTGAGTGTTGCCAGCGGAATTAAATCCTCTCTGAGTCGATCCTGACCGAAGTCATCGAGCAGAGATTCACCGGCAGTGGCTCGCATCACGGGGTCAATGACGAAAGGAACGGCGGGGTTGTCTTTAATGAAGTGAGCGACGGCAACAACATTTTCCCCAGTTGCCAGCATTCCAGTCTTGATAGCCGATATGGGGAAAGAAGCGCTTACGCGGTCAAGTTGAGCAGTCAAGAGACTGGGGGCAACCGGTTGAATCTGCGAGACTGCTCCAGGAGCTTCCGCCACGATGGCGGTGATAGCGTTGAGTCCATAAATTCCGTGAGCCGCAAAGGTCTTCAAATCGGCTTGGATCCCAGCACCGGCGGACGAATCAGAACCGGCAATAGTCAGGGCGACAGGAGGTGAGTCAGGGGAGGCGATATCGTTATGGTTGTGAGATTAGGGAGTCAGTGAAGCTTGCCAGAAAGCTGCGATGAGTGCAAATAGGTCTATTGTCTTTCCATGAGCGAAACCGATCCTGATCCGCCCTATCCAAAATCTATCTTTGCGAGCAAGTTGACAGAACACTCGGGTATCACTGAGTTGATGGATGATCTCGGTGAAGCTCTAACTGTTGGTAAGGATAGTTTGCGCATGATGGGTGGTGGAAATCCAGATCATATTCCTGCCGTGCAATTACTCTGGCGCAAGCAGATGGAGGCGCTCCTCCATAAGGAGGGAAACGAGTTTGACCGTGTTATCGCTGATTATGACCAGCCCGCTGGGAGCCCGGTTTTTCGCGAAGCTGTCGCGAATTTTTTACGAAACCAATACGGGTGGGATCTGACTCGAGATAACATCGCGGTCACCAATGGTGGTCAGACGGCTTTCTTCTTTCTTCTGAACCGCTTTGGCGGTGAGATGACGGGTGGTGGCGAAAAGCGCATCCTGCTTCCCATTGTCCCCGAATACATTGGATATGGCGATCAGGGGATTTCGGATACGGATCTATTCGACAGCCGGAAGCCTTTCGTCGAAATAACGGGGGAGCGTCGCTTCAAATACCGGATCGATTTTGACAATTTGGATGTTAATGATACCCACGGTGCCATCGCAGTCTCACGACCAACTAATCCGAGTAGCAACGTTCTTACCGATGGAGAGATTTCAAATCTCAGGGAGTTGGCCTGTGAAAAAGGAATTCCGCTAATCATCGACAATGCCTATGGTTTGCCTTTCCCCGGCGTTGTCTTTCGCGCTGCCGCACCCGTGTGGGACAAAAATATAATCCTGACATTAAGCCTCAGTAAACTGGGTCTTCCCGGGACCCGTACCGGCATCGTTATTGCTCGGCCTGAGATCGTCCGGGAGATCCGCTCGATGACCGCTATCGTCGGCCTCGCGAACAATAATGTTGGGCAGGCATTGGTGCGCCCGATGTTGGAGACAGGCGAGATTAAGCAACTATCCGACGAAGTGATTCGGCCTCATTATCGGGCGCGTTCGGAGCAGGCGATGGAGCTTGCAGAGGCATTTTTGCCGCCAGAAGTGCCATGGAGGATTCACGAAAGTGAAGGCGCATTTTTTCTCTGGTTCTGGTTTGAGAATCTTCCAATCAGTGGTCGTGAACTCTACCGTCGTCTGAAGGAGGCTGGAGTCATTGTCGTCCCGGGCGAATATTTCTTCTTCGGTCTCAATACCGAAGGATGGGATCACGCTCGACAGTGCATTCGTGTGAGTTTTACTCAGCCTGAACCGATCGTACGAGATGGGTTTCGCATCTTAGGTGAGGTGATCCGGGAAGTCTATGGATCGAACTGAAAGGCGTTCCCAAAAATCCGACTGGCAGTCGTTACGTCCGGATACGCGTTACGATTCAGCCTGTAACCAATATCGCAGTCGGGATTCCCGTCGAGTCGCGAATCAGAGACATCTTAAGCTTCCAGTGATCTGAGATTTTTTTAAGTAGTTGGCGGCGAGTAATCTCTGATGATGAGAAATTGAAAGGGGTTACCGTAGTGGGTAAGCTGTTTGTTTGATAAAATATATCGTTTAGCGGTACCTGATCGAAGATTAGCTCCGCGGTCATGTGTTTGTAGTTGACCTCAAACACCTCGTCGAGCCACTTGTTGAGGGGGTCGAAGTCTGTTTCAAGAAATCCAACAGTGTTAATCGTCTCGTCACCGGTCATGGTAGGGAAACCACCATTGTTTTTGTTGCCACCCAAATGACAGGAGGAAAGCCCGAAACAAAGCCCTGCGATTCCGATAAAATGCCAACCGCCACCGTATTTCATAGAATAAATATTAAACGGGAATCGTTGAAATGTCTTTGAAAAACTTCCAGATATGGGTTCGCAATTCCTTCAGGCTAGCTGAAGTTCGGTTTACGTTTTATGAAAACTGCTATTTATCCAGGGAGTTTTGATCCGGTCCACAACGGGCACCTCGACGTGATTGAGAGGGCGTCTAAGCTCTGGGATCGAGTCATTGTCGCGGTGGCGCTTAATCACGAGAAGGAGGGACTCTTTACGATGGAAGAGCGAGTTGATCTAATCGAAAAGGCTTCATGCCATCTTGCAGGTGTAGAGGTGACTGCGTTCGAAGGACTGCTGGTGGATTACGTGAAAGAGGTTGAGGCGAATGCAATATTGCGGGGCCTTCGAGCAGTTTCCGATTTTGAGTATGAATTTCAGATGGCCTTAATGAATCGCAGCCTGGACGAGACACTTGAAACTGTTTTCCTGATGCCAAGTCAAGAAAGGATCTACCTGAGTTCGCGAATTGTGAAGGAAGTTGCTGCCTTCGGCGGTGACATTGATCGATTTGTTCCGTTAGTGGTGAAACAAGCGATGGCAGAGAAACTGAAAAGCTGAAGCGCGGTTACTCGGTCTTTTTGGCGGCAGCTTTTTTCTTGGCTGCTTTTTTAGCGGCAGTTTTTTTCTTTGCAGGCTCGCGAGGGGGGAACTCCCATCCCAGCATGCGGCGCCCTTTCTTGTTACAGGTCAGAGCGGCCTTGAAAGGGCGACCTTTTTTACTGATCCACTTGTCAATAACATCAGTTTTTCCTTCGGTGAAGTATTTGAGTGCCTGATCATGAGGAATCTCGTACTTACACATCTCTTTGGAAAGGCGGGCTTTGCAACCGTCTCCGGAAGCTCGACGGTCACAGATGTAGCTGTGTGGGGTCACGTAAACATCGCCGTTGTCGCAAAGTGGGCAGGCGCAAAGTTTGTTCTCTTCCTTGATGGCTTCGACTTCTTCTTCCTCCTCCGGAGTTTTCTCGAAAACGAAGCCCGCCTTGAGTCCCGCTTTCTTGTCCTCCTGCAGTTCGATGGCGGCATCGAAGGGTTGCTTAAAACGATTCACAAAGCCGGTTAGGGGACCTACCATTTTGGTAGTCAAAAGCGTTTTTGCTTCTTCCTCAGTGAGTGGACGGCTCGCCACGACTTTTGGCAGGGTGAACTTACAATCGGGTTGATTGCACTTATAGCGACCGTCGTCCTGACTCATTGTAGGAACAGCACAGACGGGGCAGGGAGCAGGAAATTCAGGCCACTCTCTTTCGAGTGCTGTCTTCGCGTAGTCCTTTGCGGTTTTGACCACGCTGCCGGTGAGTTCCTTAATATCCCGCATGAACGTGGGGCGGTCGAGTTTGCCCTGTTCCATCTGACGAAGCTTATACTCCCATCTGCCAGTCATCTCGGGTGAGGTCAGGAGACCAATCTCCATGTTGTGGAGTTGGTCAATCAGTCGAGTACCGCGAGTTGTCACAATGATGTCTCGGCCGTCTCGGGTGATATACTTATCGTTGATTAGACCCTCGATAGTTGAGGCACGAGTTGCCGGTGTGCCGAGGCCGCGTTCGGCCATGGCATCACGAAGTTCTTCGTCGTCGACCCGCTTGCCTGCAGTCTCCATGGCGGATAGTAAGGTGCTTTCGTTGTAGCGCGCTGGTGGTCGAGTTGCTTTCTCTTCGAGTTTAACTGAGTCGGCCTTAGCTGTCTCATTGGGTTCTACAGCGACAATCTGCTTGTCGGCGCTGGCTTTCTTGCCGCTTTCCTCTTCTTGAGCCGGTTTGTCAGGAGCGCCGACCTTCTTGCCGTAGACGCCCAGCCATCCTGCCGTAACAAGAATCTTGCCGTCGCTCTTAAAAGCATCTCCGCCGATTCTCGAAATACGAGTTGTATTTTCGAATTCCGCCGACGGGTAGAACGCTGCGATGAAACGACGGCTCACCATATCGTAGAGTTTCTGTTCAGCTTCATCAAGACCGGAAGGGATCTGGCCAGTGGGAATAATGGCAAAGTGATCGCTGACCTTGGCTCCGTTGAAGATGCGCTTGTTGCCTCCATTGATTAGCTTGTTCTCTAGTGCATACGCAGCATGCTCAGGCATATCTCCAACGGTGAAGCTAGAGGCGCTTGAGATCTTGGTCAGCGTTTCGATACTCGTATTGACATAATCGTCAGGCAGGTAGCGCGAATCAGTTCTCGGGTAAGTCAGGGCTTTGTGACGTTCATAAAGCGATTGGGCGAGTTGAAGGGTTCGGCGTGCTGAAAAGCCAAAGCGACCGTTCGCTTCGCGCTGTAGACTCGTCAGGTCGTAGAGTTGCGGGGCGCTCTGCTTTGAAGGTTTCTTTTTCTCCTCAATTATGGCCTGCTTGCCACTGCACCGCTCGACGATGGCGTCGGCTTGCTCACGATCCCAGATACGCTCGGCACGTGCATGGGGCTTTTCCTCTGACTTCTTAAAACCTTCATCAAACCAGCGACCAAGGTAGGTGCCGGCGGCGACTTTGAAATTGCTATGAACTTCGAAGTAGTCTGAACTCGTGAACTCATCGATTTCACGCTCACGTTCGGCGAGGAGGGCCAGTGTTGGTGTCTGCACACGACCTACCGGGGTTTTGTTGAAACCTCCGAACTTTGAGTTGAAAGCGGTCATCGCCCTCGTTGAGTTAATGCCGACGAGCCAGTCTGACTCAGAACGGCAGTATGCGGCATCGGAAAGAGGCTGCATCTCTTTGTCGGAGCGCAGGTCGGTAAAAGCTTCGCGAATCGCGCCATCGGTCATTGATTGCATCCAGAGACGACGAACTGCCTTCTCGACGCCGCAGAACTGCACGATATAACGAAAGATCAGTTCACCCTCGCGTCCGGCGTCACAAGCGTTAACAAGCTCGGTGACTTCTTTGCGCTTCATGAGGCGTTTGAGCAGGTTGAGACGAGTTTTGGCGCCCTTCTGCTCACTGGGTTCGAGAACAAAATCGGTCGGTATAACAGGGAGGGCATCAAACTTCCAAGGAAGAGATTTACCTTCAGCGGTCATGGGTTTGGCCGTCTGGACCAGGTGGCCAACCGCGGATGAGATGATGTATCGGTCGTTCTCGAAATAGTCGTCCTTCTTGTCGAATCTGCCGATATTAGGATCCTTTCCCAGAACGCGAGCAAGGTCATTGGCAACGCTGGGTTTTTCGGCGATAATAAGTGATTTCGACATGATGCTTGGAGGGTAAGGAGGTGATTCCCCCGAAACGCAGTGGCCCGTTTTCAGTCATCCGTCAAATCAGTTTCGTGAAGTATTTTCCTGGAAGCTGTTTTATGAGGTGCTTCATTTCGAGTTGCAAGAGGCTGGCGCTGACAGTGCTTGCGGGGGCATGAATAGCCTCCGAAAGGGTGTCGATGGTCTGTTCGCCTTTTTCAAGTTCATCGAGGATTTTAGACTGCTGATCGTCAAGTGAATCGAGAATTGAAGAATGGTTGGCTCTCGGATGTTTGGGGGAAGCGAATTCAAGATTGAGAGAATTTAGCCCAGTGCTTAGATCGTTGATGACGTCTTGTCCTGAGGACACAAGCGTGGCCCCATCTCGGATGAGACGATTGCACCCTTCCGATGTCGGCCGATCGATTGGCCCTGGGACGGCAAAAACGGTGCGACCTTGCTCCATCGCCTGACTTGCGGTGATGAGGGAACCGCTGCGTGCCGGAGCTTCGACCACGAGGAGTCCTTCAGACATACCGGAAACAATTCGATTTCTTAGGGGGAACGACTGCTTATCCGGAACATAGAGCACGGGAAATTCAGAGATAACAGCTCCATTCTCAGCGATGCGGTCGGCTAAGACATCGTTTTCTGGTGGGTAAATGTTCCCGATCCCTGATCCAAGCACCGCAATAGTGCGCCCTTCGGCAGCGAGAGCGGCTTCATGAGCGGCGGTATCAATCCCGCGCGCCAAACCGCTGATGATCGTAAAGCCGGCTCTCGCAAGCTGAAAGCTAAGCTTTCGAGCCTGCTCCCGTCCATAATGAGTCATCCGTCTAGAGCCGACGATCCCGATGGCAGCAGCATCATTAGGTTCCAAATTGCCCCTCAGGTATAAAAGAAAAGGGGGATCGTGAATCTCCCTTAGAGCGGTGGGATATTCGTCGTCCTCAAGGGTAATAAGGGAAATCTCATGCTCGGCGATGCGGCGCTTTTCCTCAGCTAAATCAACGAGGGTTTCCCAGCTTCGAATTGATCGGGCGATTTCGGCACCGATTCCAGCGACCTGCTGAAGATTTTTTTCGCTTGTTTCGAGTATTTCCGCGGGTTCTTTGAATACCTTTAAAAGTTGCCGCACCCTAATCGGACCGATGCCGGGCAACAGGTTGAGCGCTAAAAATGCCTCTTTGGAAGTCATCAAAGGTCGAATAAACGATTTCACCTCCAATAGCAAGTGTTTAAATGAACAGCTATAGAATCGGGGGGTTCAGGTCGGCGACTTTCAGTAGGGTTGCGAAAATCGATTAGCAGTTTCGGGCTTTCCCGTCTAAGATCGCGCGGGCGCAACTATGAAGTTGTCTACTTGATCGTTCCCGGAGTTAGACGCTAACTGTCGTTTTACCATGAATTCACTATTCCTCGTATCCGGCGAAATCAGTGGTGACACCCACGGATCGGCGCTGCTGCGCGCGCTCGCGGTATCGGGTGAATGGCAGTTCGCTGGCCTCGGAGGCCCACGGATGCAGGAAGTTTCTGGGGAGATTGAGAATTGGCTGGATGAGGCGGCGGTGTTGGGACTTTGGGAAGTCCTCAAGAAATACGGCTACTTCAAAAATAAGTTGAATGAGACCGTCAGCGGAATACTTCGGCGGAAGCCCGACGGAGTCGTCCTGATTGATTACCCGGGCTTTAACTTGAGACTGGCGAAACGACTGCGAAAGGAAGGTTATCGGGGTAAGTTGATCTATTACATCAGCCCTCAGGTGTGGGCTTGGAAAAAGGGGCGCATTAAGTCGATGTCAGAGTGGCTTGATATAATGATCTGTATCTTTCCCTTTGAGAAAAAACTCTACGAGGGCTCGGGACTTGTCACGCAGTTTTCAGGGCATCCGCTGGTGGATGAAATGGGAAAACTCAAGAACGATAGCCTTGTGCGCGATTCTAAACTTGTCGCCCTATTGCCGGGTTCTCGGGAGCGCGAGATTGAAAAGCTCTTCCCGCCAATGCTTGGTGCCGCTGCCTCGTTGCTGAAGCAATTCTCTGATTTGAGTTTTGCCACATCTGGAGCCACGCCAGCTCTGGCTAAGCGTCTTAAGGGAATGGTTAGAGAGGCGGGTTTGTCAGGATTAGTTGAAGTGGGTGAATCCAACAGTCACGATATCATGCAAACAGCTGGAGTTGGTGTGGTGGCTTCGGGGACTGCAACGCTTGAGGCGGCCTGCCTTGGCTTGCCTTATTGCCTTACCTACAAGGTGGCATGGCTAACGGCAGTGGCGGCTCGACGCCTCATGCAGGTTAATTATCTCGGAATCGTCAATATCATGGCAGATCGTGAGGTCGTCACCGAATTGCTCCAGGATCGAGCATCGGCCGAAGGGATCGCCGAAGCGCTCGCTGATTTACTCTCCAGCAAGGACAAGCGGAGCCAATTGCAGAGTGATCTCGCCGAAGTGGTAACAACGCTCGGTGGAGGCGGCGCTCACGAGAACGCCGCCCGTTTCATCAGTCATCTCTGGGAAAATTGATGACTGCCCGAAAGCTAATTCCTTTCTTGCTTGTGGCTTTGCCCACTGGATTGCTAACCATTGGTGTCACGTCGATGGTGAACTCTCACCTTCAAAAAGCTAAGGGACCACAAGATCCCAACGAGCAGGTCCGCCTCGAGGCGGCCAGCCTCAATCAGGAGTCGGTCAGTCGCGAAACCCTCGAACGACATCTCAAGATCCTATGCGAAACAATTGGCGAACGTCATGTCGGTAAGATGGGAAAGTTAGAGCAGGCGGCTTTCTGGATTGAATCGAGCCTCGGCCCGACCAATCTTGGCTATGTCGTGAAGCGGGAGGAGTATGAGCTTCAGTCAAGCTTCGCAGAAAATGGGAAGCCCCACCGAGTTCGGAATTTAGTCGCGGAACTACCTGGGATGGCCTTAAGAGATGAGATCGTCATTGTGGGGGCTCACTATGATACAGTTCCGGGGTCTCCGGGCGCTAATGACAATGGCAGCGGAGTGGCGGCCCTGATGTCAATCGCTCAAGCTTTGGCAGGAGAACAACAGCAGCGCACGATTCGTTTTGTCGCCTTCGTGAATGAGGAGCCACCCTATTTTCAAACGGAAGAAATGGGAAGTCGAGTTCATGCGCGCGGGTGCGCAGAGCGGGAAGAAAAAATCGTGGCAATGATCGCCTTCGATGGTCTCGGGTATTTCACGGACGAACCGAACAGTCAAGACATGCCTCCGGGGCTGGAAGTGGAATTTCCGAAGCAAGGAAACTTTCTCACCTTTGTCGCGAACGAGCATTCGCGGTTTCTTGGTGATCAGGCTAAGAGAGTCTTTGAAGGCGTCTCTGGTATTCCTGCAGTCGGTGGTGTTTTTCCGGAATCGATTCCGGGAGTGGGGTGGTCCGATCACTGGTCCTTCTGGCAGGAGGGATTTCCTGCAGTGATGGCGACGGATAAGATTGAGTTCCGATCTGAGCAATACCACAAACCAGCGGATACGGTCGACCGGCTGGATACGGAGCAACTCGAATTTGTCGTAAAGGGACTTGAGGAAGTAATCCGAGCGTGGGCTAATCCCTGATCTCCAAACGGCGCTACTCGCTCGAGAGTGCCATGCCGGCTTCTTCGTTGAGGAACTCGGCAATGCCGTTGTCCTTGTTGCAAAGAACCACCTTTGGTTCGACTGGTTTTTCGGCCAGCTCAAAGCCCATTATGATGACTTTCTCGCCAGCATTGATTAGGTGGGCTGCTGCGCCATTGATGCCTATGATGCCGGAGTTGGGGGCGCCCTCGATCACATAAGTTTCGAGTCGGGTTCCGGTGCTGGCGCTGACAACGAGCACTTTTTCCCCAACCCAAAGACCGACCGCATCTAGCAGGTTCTTGTCGATGGTGATGCTGCCGACATAGTCCACGTTTGCTTCCGTGACGGTAGCGAGATGGATCTTGGAACGTAGGAGGCTGCGCATGGGTAAAAACGTGGCGGAAGATTTCCTAGAAATGTCCGAAATGCAAGGGATCACTGCGTCGTGGGATTAACTCTTTCATTTGAGTGACAAAGAACCTTTACGACAGGGTTCGCTCCACCGCTTGGTGCCACTGGGCAAGGGCTTCCTGCATAGCTGCGTGATGGGGGCCGGGATTAAAGCGAGAGGACTCGGCCCAGATCGCTGCAATTTCCTCTTTGCTGGACCAGACGCCTGCGGCAAGACCAGCAAGGAAGGCGGCGCCCAAAGCCGTGGTTTCGGACACCTGCGAGCGGATGACGGACACGCCTAGCAAGTCAGCTTGAAATTGCATCAATAGGTCATTTCTCGAGGCCCCGCCATCGACCCGCAGTTCGGAGAGCTCAATGTCCGTGTCGGCGATCATGGCCTGCATTAGGTCATGGCTCTGGAAGGCAATGGCCTCAAGAGCGGCCCGGGCGATGTGAGCCTTTCCGGCACCTCGCGTCAGCCCAGAGATGGTGCCACGGGCAAAACCGTCCCAGTGGGGAGCTCCGAGACCGGCGAATGCGGGAACAAAGGAAACACCCCCATTATCCTTCACCTCGAGGGCAAGGGCTTCGACATCTTTTGAGGTTTTAATAATGCCGAGTTGATCCCTCAACCATTGAACGACGGCACCACCAATGAATACACTGCCTTCCAGGGCATACTCTGTTTCGCCTTCTATTTGCCAAGCAATGGTAGTCAATAAGTTATTGTTAGATTTTACGAATTGAGAACCAGTGTGTTTAAGCATGAAGCAGCCGGTTCCGTAGGTATTTTTGGCCATCCCGGGGTGGTGACAGGCCTGCCCGAAGAGTGCGGCCTGCTGGTCGCCGGCAATACCGGAAATGGGAATGAGATCACCGAAGACCTCTTCGGCGGTGTCTCCGTAGAACTCGCTGCTGGAGCGGATCTCGGGAAGCACTGAGGCGGGGATGTCGATCAATTCGAGCAATTCTTCGCTCCAGACCACCTCGCGAATGTCGCAGAGCATGGTTCGGGAGGCATTGGAAACGTCGGTGATATGGAGCTCACCACCGGAGAGATTCCACGCCAGCCACGAATCGATTGTGCCAAAGGCCAGTTCGCCCGCCTCCGCCCGCTTCCGGGCGTCGGGG
>CEWH01144029.1_pt1 | contig 20069 bp, 20 predicted proteins | sample 531231 | NCBI WGS metagenome assembly CEWH01 (sample SAMEA2622316, study PRJEB7988) | marine metagenome | biome: marine biome (ENVO:00000447); feature: surface water layer (ENVO:00002042); material: "saline water (ENVO:00002010), including plankton (ENVO:xxxxxxxx)" | depth 5 m | reverse complement strand
TCGAGGCTTTGATACGGGCTTATTCGGCCGAGGTGAGACTGGAGAGGCTGGCTTAGCTTTTTCCGGGCTGGAAGTGTTGCTAACAAGGACTTGTCGACCCCAATTCCGCTGTCGTGCGGGTTTGTCAGCCCAGGCTTCGATGTAGTTGCCGTTCTGATCGAAAGGGCCATATCCGGGATTATACGAGGCATTGGAAGGCAGCGGAGGCACGTTGCCTTCCCTGCCGGCTCCCCCACATCCGCTGAGGAGCACAGCAATGGATAGAGCGATAAACAGAACTAAAGGTCTACGAGCGGGGAAGAGGCGCTTCATCTGTTAAGAGGGTAGAAAGAAATTGGAGTTGGGAAAGTTATCGCGAGTGATGGCCAGTCCTGGAATTGCCTTAAGCAAGCTCTACCTTCCATCGTTGGATCTCACCAATGACGTTTTCAAACGAGGGAGATCCCGGGTTAGAGCGTGCTCTCAGCGCTCCTTCCAGATTGAAAACCGACTCAGTATCGTTTCCGAACTTGTCAGAAATGAGACTGAGATCCAGGGTATCCAGCGTGGTGTCTTGCTCCTCTGCGCAGGCCACTGCCTTACCAACGAGTTCATGTGCATCACGAAATGGAACGCCTTTTCTGACAAGGTAGTCGGCAAGATCAGTGGCGAGAAGTAGTGGGTCCTCGGCCGCTTTGCGGCAGTTCTCGATATTAAGATCCATCGAGGCAATCATCTCAGCGTTGACCTCGAGGACCAGAGTGATGGTCTCCACTGAGTCAAAGAGAGGCTCCTTATCCTCCTGCAGGTCCCGGTTGTAAGTGAGGGGTAAGCCTTTCAGTGCGGTCAGAAGAGCGACAAGGTTGCCTACCAGTCGGCCGGTTTTCCCACGAGTGAGTTCGCAAACATCTGGATTCTTTTTCTGAGGCATCAGAGATGATCCAGTAGTGTGCCTGTCGCTCAGCGCGGCAAATCCGAATTCCGCGCTGCACCAGAGTATAAGGTCCTCGCTGAGGCGTGAGAGGTGAGCTCCGAGGAGAGACAGAATAAAAAGAAATTCTGCAATGTAATCTCGATCTGCGATGGCATCCATCGAATTGGTGGATACTCCGTCAAATCCCAGTTCCTGAGCGATGGCGCTACGATCGAGGTTAATGGTTGAGCCAGCTAAGGCCCCAGATCCGAGAGGGCAGACGTTAAGGCGCTTCCGACAGTCCGAGAGGCGCTGCTTATCCCTTTCCAGCATCTCTACGTAGGCAAGGAGGTGATGTCCAGCTGTCACAGGCTGTCCACGCTGCAGATGGGTATAGCCAGGTAGGATCGTCGCAGCGTGGTTTTCCGCCTGCGCCAAGAGGGCCTTCTGCAGGCCAGCGATCAATGACAAGATTGAGTCGATGGCGAAGCGGCAGTAGAGTCTTGTATCTGTTGCAACCTGATCATTCCGGCTGCGTGCGGTGTGTAATTTTGAGCCGGCTGGCCCAATTTTCCGGGTCAGGGCGGCCTCAATATTCATATGAATATCCTCGAGTTCATTGGAGAACTCGAACTCGCCTTCTTCAATTTCCCTCTCGATCTCCCGCAACCCGGTTTCAATCTGGACGAATTCTTCCTCGGTGAGGAGGCGGGCGTTCATTTGAGCGCGCGCATGCGCGATGGAGCCCGCTATATCGTGCGGGAATAGACGCCAATCGTAGGAGACAGATTCTCCATAACGTTGCACCAGATCAGCAGTTTGCTGTGTGAAGCGTCCCTTCCACATGAATGGAGCTTCTGGGTTAGGATGCAAAGTTGCAAGCCTAGCAGCGAGTATTGCTGCAAATCTTCCCAATTGAAGATAAACCCATGACCAGAGGTCAAGTTGCGGCAAAAGCCTGACCTGCCAGAATCGGGGTATTAGACGTCGATGAAGTCAGTGTCACCGGCCTGTTTCCCGGAAAGGTCCTGTGGCGGGCCAGGAGGAATAATTTGAATTCGCTTTTTCAGGTAGGCGCTCAAGCGGTCGCGAATAGCGGCACGGGTCGGAGCAAAAAGTAGAAGAAATCCAGCAGTGTCGGTGAGAAAACCCGGTGTGAGAAGAACGGCTCCAGCGAGCAGGATCAGTAAGCCATCGAGGGCTTCGCGATGAGGTAGCTTTCCTGACGCGAGGGCATTCCGGAAGCTGGAGAGAGCCCTTGATCCCTGCGTCCTGGTCAGGATCGCGCCGATGAATGCGGTCAGGAGAATGATGGCAATCGTGGCTTCGAATCCGATCTTACTCCCGATCCGAAGAAGGAGTGACAGCTCCAGGATGGGCACGAGAATAAAGATCGTGAGGAGCTTAAGGAACATAACGTTTCTCCGAGCGCAGTGTAGCTGGGTCCGGGCAGTTGGTCAAATTTGGCCAGGCGTAATTGGATTGTGTGGGATCGTTACGTTATCGGCTTTCAAGGGATCTCTATAAGGGCCTTGACGGTGCCTCGCCCAGTATCGGTGAAGGCGGCGAAATCGGCAGGAACATCTTGGAAACTGAGGCGGTCGGTAATCCAGATATCCGTGTTAATGTCTCCTGCAGCAATGAGCTCGATAATCTTGCCGAAATCCTCCGGAAGTGCATTTCGGCTTGCAAGGAGGGTCAGCTCCCGGCGATGAAACACGGGGGCATGTGGAAATGAGAGATTCTCCGTAGTGATGCCTACGTAAATGACCCGGCCGGTGAAGGCCGCATATTCGAAGCAACTGGACATCGAGCGGACGCTTCCGGTGGCATCGATGACTATATCGGCAAGCTCTCCGCCGGTGATGCCTTGAAGTTCAGAAAGGGGATCTCCATTTGGATTGAAGAGGACGGTGTGCTTTACGCCAAGATGATTTCGGCAGAATTCAAGGCGGCTCTCCACCATGTCCATGACGATGACATTGAGATTTTTGAGGCGTAAGAATTCAAGGGCCGCCAAGCCGATTGGTCCTGCTCCAATCACAAGAACCGTTTCTCCTGCTTGAGGATTGGCCCGGACGACGGAGTGATATCCAATGGCCAAGGTTTCAACCAGCGCGAGCTGATCGTAAGAAAGGTTATTTCCTGGATGAAGCTTGCGGGCAGGGCATATCCACTGGGGTCGCAGGCCTCCGTCAGAGTGGACGCCAAGGACTTGAACTCCGGGACAGCAGTTGCTGTTTCCCTTGTTACTTGTAGTTGAGGAAGGATCGTTGACGTAGGGTTCCAGAGAGCACTTATCTCCAATCTGAAGATGGCTTACGCCCTCGCCCAGCGCGAGGACCTCCAATCCCAATTCATGTCCGGGAATCCGAGGGTAAGAAAAGAAGGGCATTTTGCCGAGGTAACCTGAGAGATCGGTTCCGCAAATCCCCATTCGGTGCGTGCGCACGAGGGCTTCCCCTGGGCCAGGCGCTGGTGGCTCTGGAAGGTCGATCATCGTAATGACCTCAGGGTGGGTGAATTCGATGGCTTTCATGAATTTAATTCAGGGTTGGAGAGAGAAGTGGCGCAGGGAATCCTCAGATAAATCTCTTAATTCGATCGAACTTCCAGGTTGATTCATTCTGCGGCATTATCTCTGCTAGACGGATTCGATAATGACATTGCCATAGGCGGTAGGGTCACCCGTGCGGATCAATCCAACAGCTCCCGGCACGCGGGTCTTGAATTCCGGGTGCGGCTCACGAATGACCTTGGCTTCGGAGAAAGAGGCAAAACATTGATCGAAGGCCTCGATGGTCTCTTTCGGATTTGTTGTGAGGAATTCTTCGGCCTGCCAGATGTGGCCAACTTTGAAATTTGGTTGAAGGAGATTGAGGACATCGAGAACATTGGGAATGCCCCGTGTGAGGGCCAGGTCTACAGTTTCAATTTCACTCCAGTAAGGAAACGCCCAGTCGCAGATCACGAGGGTGTTGGTATGCCGGATTCGGGCGATGAGGTCTAAAACTTGAGGATTAAGAATACCTTGCTGGAGCATATGTGTGCGGGTGTTACTCGCAGGATGGTGTGCCACCTTTGGCCTGAGGAGTCCAAATTTTTTTGCTGGGTAATCGAAGAGGTCGCCAAGAAATAAGAAAGCCCTCCCTGCTCGAGCAGGGAAGGCTTGGAAATTTCTTCGGTTTGTGACGCCTGACCCTAGACGTCCTTCCAGCTCCGCTCAGCTGCGGAGGCGAGGACCGCATCGCACACTCTAGCGGTTTCGAGGGCATCTCTGAAAGTAGGATTACACGGCTCTCCACTGCTGAGTGAGGTCAAGAAATCGGCTACCTGGTGAACGAAGGTGTGCTCATAGCCTATGCAAAGACCGGGAACCCACCATTTGTCCAGGTAAGGGTGATCCCCATCACTTATGTGGATGCTGCGCCAGCCACGCACCGTGCCCTCGTCGGAGTGATCGAAATACTCAAGACGATTGAGGTCGTGGAGATCCCACCGAATGGAGGCGTTTTCGCCGTTAATCTCGAGAGTGTATAGTGCCTTGTGGCCTCGAGCGTATCGAGTCGATTCGAAGAGTCCCAGAGATCCGTTGGCAAAATGGCAGTGGAAAAGGCAGGCGTCATCAATGGTGACTGCCTGCTTCTCCCCGGTAGCGGTGTGAACGCGTTCCTTGATGAAGGTTTCGGTCACTGCAGAGACATCACTGATGCTTCCATTTAACCAGATTGCTGTATCGATACAGTGTGCAAGCAGATCACCAGTGACGCCAGATCCAGCGGCAGCCGCATCGAGGCGCCACAGGCCCTCTCCTCCCTGGGGGAGCTCTTCGCTAATTGTCCAGTCTTGGAGGAAGTTTGCCCGATAGTGGAATATCTTGCCCAGTTTGCCGGATTCAATGATCTGCTTGGCGAGAGTGACCGCCGGGACCCGGCGGTAATTGTACCATACCGTATTGGCAACCCCGGCTTTCTCAACGGCTTCAACCATGGGTAGGCTTTCCTCCGTGGTGCGGGCCAGGGGTTTCTCGCAAAGGACCATCTTGCCCGCTTCTGCGGCCGCAATGGCGATGGAGGCATGAGTGTCATTAGGAGTGCAGATGTCGATCGCGTCGATGTCGTCACGGGCGATCAGGGCCTGCCAATTCGTCTCGACAGACTCAAAGCCCCATTGCGAGGCGAACTCATTCGCCCGTTCTTCGTTTCGGGCACAAATAGCCTTGAGGACTGGACGATATTCGACGTCGGGAAAGAAGTCGTTCACCCTTTTATACCCATTGCTATGGGTTCGGCCCATGAAGCCGTATCCGACAAGGCCAATATTCAGTGGTTTTTTTTCGCTCATGGTGTGGATCGTAGTAAAAGTTCGAATTTCCAGTGCCAGGGCTATTCCCATCCGTGGGCGTCGCGCACATCGATCATGGCTTTAAGGATCGCGTTCCAGGTTTCGGGCTTCTCGAGTGTTTCGTTTGGGAACATGCATCCGTCCCAGCAAATATGCTGAATGCCTCGTTCCTGAGCGCCTTCCAGCCAGTAACCTGCACACTTGGTAATATCGAGTTTCCCGTTGGGGTCATCGGCCGGGCAGTGCTTTCCTGTCTTATCGTGGGAGCCAGCTCCGTGGACTTCGCCGTCGTTCTGGGCCACGTGGAAGTCGATGGTCCACGGGCGGAGGGCGTCGGTGACTTCCTTATACGCCTCCCAGAATTGCTCCTCGGTATGATCTTTTTGTAGGAGTCCATCATCAGGGGCATTATAGCCCAGCATGAATGTGTAGGTGTGGGCCAGATCAGCCTGGAATCCCAGAGATTCCGGCATGCCGACCTCCTCCATCAGAGCGACAGCAGCTTTCCATGAATGGAGTCCAGCCCAGCATACTTCACCCTCGGCGGCGAGACGTTCGCCGTGGTCTGCAGCTATTCGGGCTGCCTCTTTGAAGGTTTCAGCAATACGCTTGAGATTGCTGCCGGGATTCTCGAGGAATTTGGCGACGCCAAATTCGGCAGAGTCGATACGGATGACTCCATATTTGCGTGCGCCGTGATCGTTGAAGACCTTGGCGACACGACAGGCCATTTTGACGGCGTCAAGGAACTTGGCCTGTTGCTCGTCCGAACCCATCGCGGAATCGCCAATGGTTCCCGGCCAGACCGGTGCGACGAGGGAGCCGACGTCGAATCCTTTTCCCTGAATTAAGTCGGCTATTCTCTTGAGTTCATCGTCGCTGGCTTCTGGGTCAGTATGAGGAAGAAAAAGAAAGTAATCGATACCATCAAACTTCTGACCATCTACCTCGGCGGCAGCGGTCAGTTCGAGCATGCGCTCAAGTGAGATGGGTGGTTCCTGACCTTCGTCCTCGCCCTTGCCGACGAGTCCAGGCCACATGGCGTTGTGCAGTGCGGGTTTACTGGGCATGATTAAGAGTTGTGTGATTTCAAGTGCAGTGATGTATGAGCGATATGGCTGACGCGGCAGCGGGAAGGAACCTAGAGGGTCAGGGGCGGGGCGGGGAAGGGAAAAGTTGCTCAGAGGGTCCTATGTTTCACCCTGCTTCTCCTCGGAGAGCTCTGGTCCGTCGAGATAAGTGCTCTGGTCACTAGCCTGCTGCAGTTTGAGCTTGGATCGATGGTGCATGATGGCGGCAAAAAGGTATCCCAAAAAGGCCGCGATACCGATCACGAGGCCGAGCTTTCCTGCCAGAAGAGTACTCTGGATCATCTGCTCGTAGGATGAATCGGAGATGAACTGGTTGTCAGCCATCACTATGGTCTGCTTGAGCCGGGCTACGGGACCTCCCAGTCCAACCATGATAGAGACTGTAAGGAGGACCACGAAAGACCACTGGGTAAGGAGCCATCGTCGCTTTGAGCGGCGGCATTGCTCGAGCGTAGAGGCCGAGGCTGTCATTTCCTTGCTGGAGCACATGGTCAGCAGACCAGCGGAGACAGAGCGTTGATGCCTATTTCGCTTTGTGAGCGCCCATTGCGGGTGCGTCAGGCTGGGCCTCCGGCCCAAAATAGCGGAGGCAGACAAGGGGTTCTGTCTCTGAGGTGTTCACAAAGGTGACCCCACCCCTTGCCGCAGTTTCTGTGGCAAAGAATTCGTCCTGAGAAAGCTCATTGAATCGAAGGAGCTTCGGACAGTTCAGAGGTAGCTTGTTCGCGCGCCCTTCTCCCTGAACCACGATCAGTCCGTAGGCGCCCCCATCCTGTATGGTGCATTGCTGCCCAGGTTCAACGGTGAGCTCCTTCGCTGTGAACAGCTGCTCGCCATCAATCTTGCCATACACAATCCATTTGTCGTGATAGCCCTCTCCCTCTTCAGAGGTGACAGGCTCCATGTAGTGATTGTCTTTGAAGTTCGGGTCGACATTCTTTTCCCAGTCGAGCTGGTCGATGATAAAGTCGATGTCCTCGTGCTTGTCTTCGGGCATATCCTTAACCAGCAGAGACCAAGGAACCTCCCGGCCCTCGACCAGGTTCTGATACATTCCGAAGACGTCCGATCCCCACTGAGGTTCATATGTGCAAAGGGATCCAGGGGCATGCAGAACACAGGGATCAATGAGCCAACCAGTTCCCGGCTGTAGTTTATAAGCCTTGGAGAGTTCGAGGATTTTGTTGTCACCCTTGTGCCAGTTTGCAATGCAATCGTAGACCTGCTGACGGGTGGTTCCCGGCTCAAATCCCATGAAGGTATAAGGGAAGTTGTTGCCGACGTTATTATGCTGGGGAGGAAAATAGTAACTTTCGGGCTTTCCCTCTTGTCCTACCAGCGCCGCCTGCTCAGCGTTTTGATGCATGTGGTGAGGAATGGGGCCCATGTTGTCGAAGAATTTCGAGTAGACTGGCCACTTGCTGTATTTGTCCCAAATGCTGGATCCAATCAGATCCGCTCCACATTCGGCTACCGCCTCACGGAGCGTAAAGCGTTCTCTGCCAACGATCACATAGGAGAGCCCCTCGTCGTGAACCCGGCCCTCATTGGCGCATTCAGTCGTTGACGCAAACCAGCGCTCATCAATTCCTCCCCGGCTCAGCCCGTAAGCGTAGGTATCATCGGGATGAAGCTTGATCCTTAGTCCAGGTTGGAGAAACGAGCGGGGCACCCAGTTGGGCGAAAGGCGCAGCAGGCCGCCGGTATCTTCAAGGTGGCCTTCCACGAGGCTGCGAATATTACTGGTAGCGGTAGTGAGATCGTCGGTTGTGCGGGGATGACTCATGGTGTCGAAAGGGAAGGATCCGTTTGTGTTCAGGGCTTCTTACCCTGCGTGTGGGTGAAAGTGAAGGGGAGTGCGAAGCAGGATGCACGATTTTTCGATCGGGGAATGCGTATGTAGGCCTGTGAGAGATATATTTCTACCTGCTCTATCAGTTTTTTGGTGGTCTGGGCGGTGGACGAGTCCGGAGAGGGCGAGCAAGTGCCCAGCATCAGGAAGGGCTCACTACAAATTCCCACTGTGCCGCAACGTCGATCGTAATGCCAGTATCTGAGGTAAGAGCTACCATTTCAGGTCCCTTGGGCAGAATTGAAGCCACTGCCCCGAAGCCCGGAGGGACGGGGCTGACTGCTTGGAGGATTCTGAGAGAAACCTTCTTGTCGGCGGAAAAGAACCGGGTTGTTGGAACTTCCTCTTCGTGCAGGAGGTTCTGCCTCGAAGTAGTCACATTCTCAGCGAAGTAAGAGCATACCTCTTCAAGACCAATGCGACCCAGATGCCGGCCTTCCCAAGGAGAGCTGCGCCTCCCCCCATTGGAGATCCACATCAATGTAGCAGGGAAATCGGATGGATTCTTGAGTGAAAACCATACGTGATCATTCAGAACCGCGGCGGTCCAGGCAAACGGCTGCTCGGGGGTGGGATCCTCGTTCACCAGCATGACCAGATCCTCAAACCCCCTTCTGGAGGGGTAGCAGGTCAGGTCGGTGGTCCCGGAGCTTCTGGCAGAGCTGTGAGAGTCTGGAGGTGTGTCGGCCAACGCTACCTCCTTGAGAGTGCTGAAGTGAGCGCCGGGCAAGAGTGTCTGGTATTCATCTGCTGCTGGATCAGAGAAAAGGCCAGGGTTGACCGAGCCCCAGCGGAAGGGCGACGTCGTGATTCGGCCCTCGCCTTCATCGAGGTTGGAAAAATCAAGGATGGGGTGGTTGCCGTAGCTGAAATTTCCTTCCAGCCCTGAGATGAGGTGCTCTGAGTAGATCACGGCATGCCCTGGCCGGAGGCGAATAATCTTTTCTACCTTTCCTCCAATGTCGTCAGGCTCGATCGCGAGGTGCAGAAGGTTTTTCTCATGTTGCACAAGGTGCCAGTCTGCGTTGGCGGTATCTCCGTGGGGAGCCCCCTTGTCCTGCGGACCAAATGGAAGGCAGAAAAAGTCTCCCCGCAGGTATTTCAGGAGATTGGGCATGTCGCCTTCGAGCTCGTCCGGTTGCCAAGGTGCCAGAGCGTAGGGCCTGAAGAGGGTCTCTCCGGAGGTGAAGGTCACAGGCCCAAGCATGCCTCCAGTTCGGGTGACCGAAAGGGTCACGGAGTCCGATGTCAGTTTGTAAGAGGGTGCCCCGTATACTGAATTCATGTGAGGCTGATCAGTAACAGGAGGTTGTGAGGAGGTCAAAGCATCGAAATAGCACGGCATGGCGTATTCCGAGGGGTTGGTGACGGGAGCTCCCCGGCTCTGATACGGGGGAAGTTATGGCGCGATAGCTGAGCTTATCGGGAAGTCCAAGTTACCGTTTCTTGCCTGGAAAACGTTTCCCTTGAAGGCGGGCCTCAATATGGTTGGCGCACTGTCCAGTCGAGCGAATCTGATCGCAGCAGGCTTCGATGCGGAGTGATTGTTTGACGGGACTGAATCCCAGTCGTCGGGTGACACAGTCATTGAGGACCTCCAGATGATCATCCTCGAATTCGACTACTTTACCGCAGTCTACACAGACGAGGTGATTGTGCGCAGGCTTATCCAGAAAGTTCGGGTCGTAGGTGGTCTGTCCGTCGCCTAGATCGATTTCCTGAAGCAGTCCTGCCTCCATGAGCAGGCCGATAGTCCGGTAGAGAGTCGCCCGCGATGTACGGGCGTCGGTTCCCCGGAGCTTTTCCCATAGTTCATCCGGCGTGAAGTGTTCATCGGTAGAAAAAATAACATCTACGATTGCATCGCGTTGAGGGGTCTGCCTCAGGCCCTGAGTCTTGATGAAGGCGTTTAGTTTTTCCTTAATCTCTGAGGTCACGGCGCCACTATGACAGCAAAGACGTCCAGGTGAATCCGATTATTGGGAATTGTTCGTAAACGTGTCCTTGATGAGGGCCCCAGACCATGTTGCCCTTAAGATGTGCGCTGGCTCGCTCTTGCTGCTTCTCTTGGGGTAATCTCATGCTCATCTATCGAGAATACTCTTGAGTTCAGGCAATATCATCTGCGCTCGTTGACTCTGGAACGTGAAATGAATACGCCGAGAGCGGAACAATTGCGGCGTTTCCACGGGGCGGTGACAGCAGCGGAGAAACGTGATCGTCTTGGGTATTATTACAGCGTTCAGTGGAATGGACCTGCGGAGAAAGCGGATGAGCCAGTCAGGATTGTGTTTCAATATCGGCAGGCGGCCACGGGTAGTGCCGCCCGTGAAATTGTCATCAAGGCCGTCCCGGGGTTACGGGGTGCGGCTGAATTCCAAGTCACGGGGCCAGTCTATCTTGAGGGGGGACGTGTTCTTTCCTGGCATCTGAGCTACTATCGCGGAGAACGGCTCGTTGAGACCAAGCAATCCTATTTGTGGGAGTGATGGCCCTGTATGATTGACGGAAGACTCTGTTTGTCGTATCCTATCTACCGAACTTCCGCTCCTAACGAATTGATCAAAGACGACTCTCTTGATGTCGGAACTACCGATGGTTTTGTTTGGATTCGTTTGAATGGGAAGGGGTCCTTTTCAACGAGTCCGGCCTTAAAGGGTTTTGTGGAGAGCAGGATGGAAGGCGGGGATACGAGCTTCGTCATCGATCTGCTGGATTGTCCTGCGATGGACTCGACATTCATGGGAACACTGGCTGGCCTTGCGATGCGCCTGTCGAGAATTGGAGGGGGTAGAATGCATCTGAATGGCGTTTGTGATCGTAATCGGCAGTCGTTGGAGGACCTTGGCCTCGAAAAATTACTCGAGATCGACCCAGACAACAGTGCATGGCAGGGCCATGTCCACGATGTTCGGAAAACGCTGTCGCCCCTTCAGGGGCGAGATTCCGAGGGCTTGGATGCTGCGCACCTGCTGGAGGCTCACAGGAAGCTGTGTGAGGCCCGGGAAGAAAATACCCAGAAATTTGAGGCTGTTCTGGACGCCTTGGAAAAGAAGGCTGAGGGCGGTTAGAAGGAGGTGATGAACCTGCGGATCGCGGATGCTCAGGGTTGACCGTTGATGAGTGGCGGGTATTGGTCTCTCCATGCAACAAGACTCTTCCAGCGAGGCAGAGAGTGAAAAACCTCTTCCCGATAATGCTTCGGGGGATTTCCAGGACATAGAACATCCTTCTCCCGAGGAGGATGAGGTGGGTGATGACTCGGTGGTCGAGGAGGAAAAAAATAAGGAGCCTTCACTTGAGCAGCAGGTCGCCGAATGGCGCGAAAGGGCAATCCGCTCGGCAGCGGATCTTGAGAACTTCCGGAAGCGCATGGAAAGAGAGAAGGGAGAAGCCCGTCGCTATGCCAACCAATCTCTCCTAGAGGAGCTCCTCCCTGTCCTTGACAATTTTCATATGGGGTTGGATGCCGCCTCTGCTGACGCGGAGTCGATGATCTTCCGGGGAATGGAGATGGTGAAGAAGCAGCTGGATGACTTTCTGTCTGGTCAGGGAGTCGAAGAGGTTTCAGCAGAAGGGGAAATGTTTGATCCTGCAGTTCACGAGGCGGTATCGCAGGAAGATTGCGAGGCCTCTCCTGAAGGTAGCGTCCTGAGGGTTGTCAGGCGAGGGTTTAAGATGGGTGAGCGGTTGCTACGCCCTGCCAATGTGGTTGTTTCCCGGGCGCCACAAGCGGAAGAACCTTCGGAAGAGATGGAGGAGGAATCGTAGATGGGCTCCACACGAGATTACTACGAGGTGCTCGGGGTGTCGAAAGACGCCGGTGCTGGGGAAATTAAGAAGGCCTATCGAAAGCTCGCGATGAAGTTTCATCCGGACCAGAATCCGGATGATCCCGAGGCGGAAGACCGGTTCAAGGAGCTTGGCGAGGCTTACGAGGTTCTTAGCGACGATGATAAGAAAGCGGCGTATGATCGATACGGACACGCAGCTTTCAAGGCAGGCGGAGCCGGCGGGGGTGGTTTCCGAGGGGGTGGATTTAATGATCCCATGGATATTTTCTCTCAGGTCTTCGATGGGGCATTCGGTGATTTTTTTGGAGGTGGTCGAGGTCAAGCAAGGGACGGGCGGAAGCGTGGTAGCGATTTGCGCTACAATCTTGAAATTACTCTGGAGGAAAGTGCCCGGGGGGCTTCCAAAGCGCTCGAACTTGAAAAGTTCGTCAGTTGTGAATCCTGCAGAGGCTCTGGATCAAAGGGGTCAGGGGGAGCTCAGACCTGCGCCACTTGTCGGGGGCTTGGAGTTGTGGAGCAGAGAATGGAAGGGTTCGGTGGAATCTTCAGGAAGCAAGTGGTTTGCCCGGACTGCGATGGGTCAGGTCAGGTAATCTCGGACCCTTGTCCGGAATGCATGGGACAGGGAAGGATCGAAAAAGTAGACCGGACTCAGATTGAAATTCCTGCCGGGGTCGATCATGGGACCCGTCTCCGCTCAAGTGGCAACGGTGATGCTGGTGTGCGTGGGGGACCCTCAGGGGATCTGCACATCGTTCTCCACCTGAAACGTCATGATGTTTTTGAACGCCGTGGAGAGGATCTTTTTTGCGAAGTTCCTGTCTCGTTTGGAACTGCAGCTCTTGGTGGTGAGTTGGACGTCCCCACTCTGGAGGGTGCTGCTTCAATCAAAATCCCGACTGGGACGCAGGGCGGCACAATCTTTCGCCTGAGAAATCGGGGAATCAAGGATATCAGTAGCGGAAGGAAAGGTGACCTGAACGTAGAGGTGCGGGTTGAGGTTCCGACTCGCCTCAGTGGAGAACAGAAGGAGAAGCTGGAATCATTCACGGAATCCATCGGAGAAGAGAACTCTCCGATGCATGAGAGCTTTTTTGAGAAGGCCAAAAGGTTTTTCAACCTGTAGGGAGGTGGATAATTCCGTCTGTTCTGTAACAGCCTGCGAGTATGGATAGGTTTTTCGTGGCAGAGGGAGGCTGGGGTCACTCCAAGGCGGTCCTGAGTATTGAGGAGAGCCACCATTGCGTTAGGGTGATGCGCAAGAGTGCAGGCGATAAGATAGAGGTATTTGATGGTGCGGGGCGATGGGCAAGAGGTGTAATCGCAGAGGGAAGCGATCGCGAAGTTACCGTGCTGGTGGAGGAAGAGGGAAAGGTGCAAGAGAAGAAGCCTTCCTTGTTGATGGCAATAGCAGTGACCAAGGGGAAGACCATGGAGCTCGTTATTCAGAAGGCAGTCGAACTAGGTGTAGACCGGATACAGCCCCTGCTCACAGAAAACGTGGCGGTTCATTGGTCGGGGGAAATTCTAAAAGGAAAGCAGGAAAAATGGAGGAGGGTGGCCATGGAGGCGTGCAAGCAGTGCGGGCAGAATATTGTTCCCGAAGTGTGCCCTGTTGCAGCCTTCGAGGACGTTCTGAAACCCCGTGATGAGGGAATTCGACTTCTTGCCTCCTTGGATCAGAGAGCGCAACCGTTGAGGTGCGAGATGGGGAAATTGCCTCCCAAGCCTGGGTCGGTAGAACTGTTTATTGGCCCGGAGGGAGACTTTTCCCCCTCAGAGACTGACCGAGCGATAGAAAGTGGCCTTCGCCCAGTAAGTTTTGGTTCCCGTGTCCTGAGAGTGGAAACAGCTGTGATTTACGGACTTAGCGTGCTTGGATATGAGCTGCGTTGACGCATGAAGCTTCTTCAAAAGCTTGCGCATTTCTTTCTCTGCCTCTAACTCTCCAGCGACGTGCTTAAGCGCCTTCGGCCCTATACACGCTATCTGCGACCGGTGCGCTGGCAGTTCATCGGTGCGCTGATTGCAGGTCTAATCTATGGAGTAGCAAGCGGCGCGGGGATTCCTCTGATTCTGAAAGAGGTGCTTCCGAGGATGTGGGTAGAGGGTCCTGACCCGGTGCCATACGGAGATCTGATTCTCATTGGTGTAATCATGGTGGGGGGTATGGGAATCCGGTGTGCTTCGGAATTTGCGAATATGTATGGAATGGCCTACTGCGGCCAACGAGTTCTCGAGGGGTTGCGGACGGATACCTTTGCACACCTCCAGAAACTGTCTCTCTCTTTTTTCGAGCAGCGACGAAGTGGGGATACCGTCAGTAGACTTATCACCGATACCGAGGTGCTGAGGGCGGGCATTGTTACGGTGACAAATGATATCATCAAGCAGCCCTTTACCCTCATTGGGGCTGCCGGAGTTATTGTCTATCTCTCTCTCCAGAATAGTCAGTTCGTCTTCATTCTCGCATTCCTTATAAGCGCGCCAGCCTGCGTCTTTCCGATCAGGTGGTTGGCTGGAAAGTTAAAGGTGCGTGCGAAAAAGCTCCAAGCACAGGTGGGTGATGTTTCCGCCTATGTGACAGATAGCATTCAAGCGCCGAGAGAGATACGCGCTTTTAACCTTCAGGACGGCCAGATAAGGGGAATGAGAAGGAGAGTCCGGGAGTTGATGAGGTGGCAGCTCAAGGTGCTCAAATACGAGCGCTCCGTGGCTCCCTTGGTAGAATTCGTTGCCACGATCAGCGTTGCTATCGTGATTGTGTACGCTGGGAGAAATTCAGTGGGTATACAGCAAATGGTGCCCTTACTTGGTGCTCTGTATTTCTGCTATGAGCCAGTAAAGAAGCTGGGGAAGATCTCGACGCATTTAAAAAGCATGGAGGCGTCCCTGGATCGACTGGAGGAAATTTCGAAGATGGATCCAGAGGTTCTTGATCCGAAAGTTCCTGTCGAATTGGGCAAGGTAAATGGCGAAATCGCGTTTGACGGGGTGTCCTTCGCTTACGCAGAGGATCTGGTCCTGGACAAGGTGACAGTGAAAGCCAGACCAGGAGAAGTCATGGGAATTGTAGGGCCAAGCGGGGCAGGAAAGACCTCCTTCATCAACCTCCTCCTCCGTTTTTATGATCCTACCGAGGGAGTAGTCTCTATTGATGGTCATGACCTTCGGACCCTGCGACAGGATGAACTTCGCGATGCTATCTCCTTCGTTCCGCAGGAACCATTGCTCTTCAATGCCTCAGTAAGGGATAATCTTCTGGTGGGGCGTCCTGATGCCACGGACGAGGAGGTTTACAAGGCGGCGGGTCAAGCCCGTGCTCACGATTTTATCACAGCCATGGAAAATGGTTACGAGACAGTCATCGGTGAGAAAGGAACACGCCTTTCCGGTGGGCAGCGGCAGAGATTAGCTCTTGCCAGAGCCTTTCTGCGGAAGGCTCCGATTCTTGTGCTTGATGAGGCTGCCTCTGCGCTTGATTCTGAAAATGAAGCGCTCATCCAGCAGGCCGTGGTTGAACTTGCTCAGAATCGAACAGTTTTTATCATCGCTCATCGCTTCAGTACCTTGAGTGTTGTTGACCGGATTCTTGTTTTCGAAAGTGGTCAAATTATTGGAGATGGGACTAATGAAGAGCTTGAGAAAAGCTGTAGTCTCTACCAGGAGCTGAGGCGAAGGCAGATGGTGGAATAGGTTCCAGAGAGGGCTGTGGTCATGGGCTCTGATGAGCCGCAGCCTCAATTCTAAAGGTAAGTCTCGCGGAGGGGGGGGTCATGCATTCCAAGCTTTCGAGCCACCTCCAGCCAGCGATCCTCAGGAAGGAGCTCTGAGGTAAGGGTCACCGGTCGCCAGTTGTTGCCTGACTGCATGGTGCCGGGAAGGCTGTATACAGGACCCTCGTAAAGATGCCCAAGCTCGCGAGCTGCTCGCTCATCATCGGTCAGGATGAGCGCAAACGGCAGATTTGGTGGAAGAACATGGTCCTCAACGCTGTGAAATACATGTGGTAACTCTGAGGCCCACGCCTCCTGACGCACCTGTTCTCGCCCAAGGAGATGAAGCTCAAAGTCCGGTCGTGAAGCGTTCATTGCTTTCAGAGCGGGAAGCGTCTGCTGAAAATTGGGAGGATTGTCTGGAATCCTGATCAGGACTGGGAAGGGTCGAAGGCTGGTTTCCAGTTGCCGCCTGAGACGGAGGGGGCCCTTTTTTCCGGAAATTTCAAAAGGGCGCCTCTTGTCCAGACGCCAGAGGTCGTGCATCCAGAAGACATCCACGAGGGACTGGCGGGTCGCTTTTTCGAGGAGGGCGGCAATGTGTGCAGTAGACAACTCCTCGCCATCTCTGATTTCAGGTTCGTGGAATCTGACCTCCCACTTGCCAGGGGATACGGTTTTCATGGAGATGCCGACTACAGGAGCGCCAGTGTGCTTATGGATGAAGGCCGGCAAGGGTGACATGGACATGAGGCGGCCGAAAAAAGGGACAATAGTGCCCGATCGCCCGGCCCTCTGGTCGGCGATAATACCAAGAATTCCCTTATTGCGAACGAATTTGATAGGGGCCTGATAGGAAGTGAACTTCGAGAACATCCTCATTTGGTGATTGGATCTTCTTTTTCGAATCAGAGGATCAAGGTGAACGTTATTAAGAGGGCGGTAGATCGCAGCGACATTCAGGTCCGGGTGAGATGCCCCCAGTCCTTGCGTGAGAAGTTCAAAATTTCCCATATGTGGAGAAACGAGGATCACTCCCTTTCCCTTTCCGATGGCGCGCTCAAGAATATCGAATTCCGTTGGAATGATCGCAGCTTGGACGAGGGGGGAGGATAGCTGGCCTCCCTTGAGAGCAGTCAGGAAATTGGCGGTGGTATGGCGGAAGACTTCACGCGAGAGCGAAGCGATTTCGCCTTCGTTAGCTCCGGGTCCCAGGACGGTTCGCAGGTTGTTGCGGACGATAGGCCAGCGAGAGCGAAAGAGATATGCCAAACACGAAAGATTGGCTCCGATTCTCCAGAGAGATTCCATCGAGAACAGGCTGACCAAGCGTTCGACGACGAGAAAGGCAGCGTATTCGACCCTCCACTGAACTCTTTTGAGAGGTTTCGGCTTCTTCTTCGCCATCATGGCTCAGTGAACATGCGATACCGACGCCGAATGAGAGGCAGGCAGTAACCGATCGTGCCAAGCAGGATGAAATAACAAGCCAGCAACTCGAGGTATCCTCTGCAAGTTGGGGGAATGTCCGGGTTGTACTCTTCTCTCAGGGACGCCTGCCAGAATGCTTGAGACCCGAAAACCCGCGAGAAGGCGTAGTTCAGGATGAGGGCCGCGAGGATAAATCCAGAGGCAGGGTGGCGGGAGGCGAATCCTATAAAGTGCAGGGTTTCCCTTCTCCGGCGGAACAATGTCAGTCCAGTCCAGACAAGTATCGGGATCAGAAGATACTCGTGTTTGAGAGGTTGGATGTTGTCATCGATAGCTCCTCCGATTTCGGCGATAAGGAACGCGACCGTCAGAAATCCCAATGAGCGGTAGACCGCCCGAAAAGGTCCAGCGTGAGGAGCGGTGGCGAACAGGAGTGCTGCAGAAAAGGCGAGCAATGCGGATTGCAGCGTTTCGACTACGCTGTCTTCCATTGGCACACTCTTCTCGTCGGGAATCCAGGCGGGAAACAGAATTAGCACTGCACCAAAGCCCATGGTGAGAGCGATCAGAATGGTGCGCAGCCAGGACGGTGGATTCGGGGAGAGCTTTGGCACGGAGACCTAGTTAAGTAGGGGAGAGTAGTCTGACCTGAGGCACAAAGACAAGCCTCCCGGTTTTTTCCCGCGGAGGCTTGTATTGCTTGGTTAGGCTGCTGCTGTATATCGCTCCCGTTCTGAGGGATTTGGGTCTGTTTGGAAGGAGGCGCTCCAACTGCTGCTGCTCGGGAAGGATTAGCCTTTCACATCAAAACAGAAGACAAGGTCCTGGTCTCTGAGATAAAGCTTCCCGTTTACGACCACAGGATGCGTCCAGATCTTTCCGCTGGTTCCCTCTCTTAACTTGGTCTTACGGGGCATGGGAAACCGACCCAGCTCTTCGAAGCCATCAGGGGAGGCCTTGGCGAGGAAGCATGAACCCTCTGATTCATCGATGCATACCAGCATGCCGTCTACATAGTGTACGGCACCCTTGCTTTTGCCTTCGCCCCGCTCGCTCCAAACCTGCTCTCCGGTCTTGAAGTTTTGACAGACCAGTCCGGGACCGTCCGAAAATCCGTAGACATGCTCTCCTACCTTGATCACTCCGCCGTGGTGGTTCTTCATGACCTTGTTAGACCACACGTCCTTAGCTTCCTTACCGCTGATATCGACAAGTTTGCTGCCCACTCCATAGCCGGAACTGATGTAGACATGGCCCTCCGAATAGATGGGGGTGGGGATAACAGCAGTCCGCCCTGGCCATTTTGTGCTCCAGAGCAGGTCTCCGGTATCAGCTGACACTCCGGCCAGTTTTTTCATGAAGAGCTGTATGTATTGCCTTTTTCCATTCACGTCTGCAACTATGACGGAAGAATACTGGGCAGGATCTGTCAGGTCGCGGCTTTGCCAAATCGTCTTACCCGTCTTTTTCTCGAGAGCGATGATAGCCCCTTTTTCGCCTCCGGGGGTGACGATGAGTTTGTCGCCATCAATCAGAGGAGATTCCGAGTAGCCCCAGCCTGGGATTTTCCCTCCAAAGTCATCGACGAGACTGACACTCCATTTCTTTTCACCCTTGTCGGCAGTCATGCAGCTGACATCTCCATTGGCATTCATGGCGTAGACCATGCCGTCATCAACAGTGGCTGCCCCGCGCGTTCCTGCGCCCCATCTTGTATTATATCCTTCCTCGGGATCGGTGCCGATGGTGCTGGCCCAGACCTCCTCACCAGTCCCGGCGTCAATACAGATCACCTCGGCCTTTCCTTTCCGGCTGCCGGTGAAATAGAGGAGGTTGCCAACCACTGCGGGGCAACTGTAGCCCTTGCCGCAATCCTCGAAGGCCCACACGAGCTCAGGCCCTCCTTCAGGCCATTTGGCCATCGAGGTCGTGTCTGGAGAATGTCCATCCCGCCGGGCGCCTCGCCAGCTCGGCCAGTCATTTGCGAGAGCTCCACCTTTATCGGAAGCGCCCTTGGCGAATGCGATGTCTTCCTCAGTGAGACGAGAAAGGGGAAGGCTGACGACGTCGCCATTGGCTCGCCGAACCTTCACTGCATCCTTGGTGAGCTCAACGAATTCTCCTGTCAGAGTTCTCCCGGAGGAAGCGTCTTTCCATACCCTGGGGCTAGCAAGGGCTGATGATGCGGCAAGCAGAAGGCCAAATGCGGTGACTAGTGCGATAGACTTGGTGTTCATAACAGGGGAAGTGTGTCCTAGACGTTCCAGAGTTGTTATCAGGCTGCACGCAAATGTGGATCTTCTCAAACTCCAATTACCGTTTGTCGTGCAAAATCACTAGTAGGACTGATGATTTGCCTAGCGTCCCCAACGGAAGGTGTGGAGGGAGGAGCGTAGTGCTCTCGACGGCCGTTAATCAGGGATGCACTGCTCAATTTGCCAGCTCCACGACCCGGAAATAAGCCTCAGCCGGCGCTGGGCCTGGGAGGGTGCCCGTGAGTTCGGAATCAAAATCAGTGGCCCGGCTTGCCCTCCCTACGTCATTCCATGACTGCAGATTGGCCGAGAACTGTAGTTGATACTGCTTCCCGATCTCCGCGCCAAATCCGATTCTCGCTTCGCCTGCCGGGGTGAAAGAGGCGCTTGTGACTTGTAAGTAGTTTTTTCCGCGAGTGTCGCTGAGGCGATGGATGGCGCCTGTAAAGAGGGAAGCGACGTAGAGATTCCCTCTCTCATCTTCACCAAAGGAGGAAATCCGCAGGGACGTGTCGAGGAGCTGGCGATCGATCCAGTTGCCTGAGGGATCCTGCTGGAGGCCCCAAACCCTTCCGGAATTATAATCTCCGAAGAAATAAATGCCTTCCATCCGGGGGTGCTCTTGGCCTCGATACACGTATCCTCCCGTGATGGAACTACCGGCATTGTGATCATATTCGAAAACTGGATCAGT
>CEWH01067845.1_pt1 | contig 20190 bp, 34 predicted proteins | sample 531231 | NCBI WGS metagenome assembly CEWH01 (sample SAMEA2622316, study PRJEB7988) | marine metagenome | biome: marine biome (ENVO:00000447); feature: surface water layer (ENVO:00002042); material: "saline water (ENVO:00002010), including plankton (ENVO:xxxxxxxx)" | depth 5 m | reverse complement strand
ATCGTGAAACGGATTCATCGGCAGACTTACATCGATTAAGGTACAATTTCCAACATCTTCAAGATCGGTGCAATTTGCTTTGTCTTCGGAATCAACGATATACACGCTAAAATCTTTAAGCGGTATATGAGCATTCATTGTGCTACCTTCTGCTATTCCGTAAAAGTTTCTTGCGTCACGTTGAGCGCAAGCATAGTAGCCTTTGTCAGCGAATCTCAATAGAAATTTGCGACCTGCTTCAACTGCTTTTGCGATACTATTGTACTTCTTTCCATCTATGGACATTTTATCCCATATATTCCAAACTTCATATTTTGGCATGAGCGGATTAGAGGACCGATACGCCTACATCATCGTCTGCGCTATTTCCTCCTTCGTTTTTCAGTTCCCAATGGCCTAGTTTTCTAAAGTACCATTCTCGATGCATCGAGTCAATACACATAATATGCATTCCCTTGCCTTCATTGCTTTGTAACAAGTAGTATTGGTTTGGAGGGTTGTTGCCAAGTACCATGGGTCCATCCATGATGGTGTATTCGCCATCCCATTGATTTCCATGAACGCCAGTAAGATCTTGTTCTCCTTCTCCATTCCTACCTATACCATTCTTTACTATGATTATTTTTCCAATCATCATTGAGCGGTTCATCTTTGAACAGCAACCCAATCGTTCAGCTGTTTGTTGAAGGCATACATTGAACCATCACTACCCTGCACATACCAGTTTCCAGAACCCACAGGAGATTCCCATGGGTCAGAATAGGTGATTTGACCCGTTGCTGCTGCTGCTGCAGTAGCTAACACGGCTTTCAATCCACCTTCAGGTTTCTTATCAGGGGTTAGGTTCACCCTTTCCTTACTAGGAACATCAATCAACACAGGCAGTAAACACCAAGTCGTTACGAGGCCGTATATTCCCCAAACTATCGGTGTATGCACTTGCTCTGGCAGATCAAACCAGGGTATATCCCATTCAGCTAACATTGCTGTAACATAGGCGGCTGCTATTGCGACGAGAATGATTCCAAACATTCTTCGCACTATTAACCAAACGATATTCGTCATGAGCAGTCCTAGGGGTCTTTCCCCTTTAGATGAGCGGTTCAATCTTCATCTGCTAATTCCCAACAATAACAGGGAGATCCAAATACTTCGATTTTTTCTCCATCAATTGTTTCTGCTTCGCATAGATTGTAAATGATTTCAGGGGAAAAGATTCCGTGTTCAGTTCTAACGAATCCGTCTTCTTCTTCATCGTCTTCAAAGTCATCATCATTGAATTTACAATTGTCAAAATCATAAATCCAAAGTTCATGCTCTTGATTTTCTTCGTTGAACTTCAATTCCCATTTTTCGCCAGAACCATCTTTCCAATATGCGTCTTGTTCTGGCAACCATGCTTTTACTTGTTCAACGGTAAATACTGGACATTCCCAACCGTTCCAAGTGTTATACCTTGTTCTTGGTTCATCTTCTGCCCTGTTGATGTAACCTTCTAGTTCACCACCAGCGCAATGTATCATTACTTTACGATATTTACCATCTAGTTTAATTCTTTCTCGCATGAGCGGTGTTAGAAGGTTTCGAATGTTTCAACCTCAATATCATCATTTGTGATGATTTTTTCTATGGTGTGCTGTATTTCAACGATAACTTCAAATCCGCAGCCAGCATTACAGTAATAATGGTAATGTTCTGCATCGATTATTTCAGTATCTATCATACCGCCATCTCCGTCTTCTTCTAGATTACACTGAGGGCAATATGCACCTTCTAAGTGTCCATCGTCCGAATCTCCTATTTTTATTCGCATGAGCGGATTTCAAAGATTCTTCAATTTCCATATCTTTGTTGTCATCTTTTTACCACCAGTAAATGAAGTGTAGTGATCTTCCGCTACTTCTTCAATATCTGCGTGTCGTGTAAGGATTTGTCCAACTGCATTTATTGAAGCTCCCCATTTCGTCGAGTTATTTACGTGTTCATACACAGTTCGTGTACTTGCTTCGCCATTTTCTCTCAAGAACTTCAATATTGTCTGTGTTAGTTGCTTTCTAACCATGAGCGATTATTCAATCCAAAATGTTCGTATTCCTATTCTGGAATTCTTAGGAACATTAGTCGGTTTGAATCGAACTCTTACAAGAGTCACAAAGCTTGGCTTTGGCCTCTTTTGTTGAGCGTTTCCTAATTTGAATTTCTCAACTCGTTCCAATATATCGACTTCCCACTTCTTGTATTGCTGCAGTAGTGGGTGATCGTGTTTGCACAATTTATGCTTTCGTAAGACAGTCACGGAAATTTTATCTCCGAGTTTCAGTCCTTTAATCGGTTTTCTGTCTCGCATGAGCGGTTGTCTATGCATACGCATTTGAGATTTTCTGCCACGGTTGGCCGATATATTCTGATGGCCCACGATATTCAGAATAATGTGCTAGGTATTTATCATCTATATGGACACATTCATATTTGATTCGGGTTCCATCGGCCATTTGTTCTTCAAATGTGTCTGTGATTGGTCCATAGCTACTCATCCCAATAAGAATCACCTCATCTGGATTAAATGCTTTTGACCTACCAAATGCAAACCATTCACCGTTTGCTTGATTGACTCTCATGATTTCAACGATATCCCAATTCGAGAAATGCTCGAAACCAATTTCAGCAATCATTTTTGCATCTCTTTGTCCATGCATAGTGCTTGGCATTCGAAGGTCAGCCCAACCAACCACCATTTCGTGATTGTCATGCTTTTTGCAGACTGGTCCTATCCCTTCATCAATAGAATCAGGATCAGTTAGTCGTCTGCCGCACCTTCGACATTTCCTACCTTCAAGTCTTTCTTGCAGTAGTGTTGTCAAGTCCATGAGCGTGTTTGCAAGTTCGTAAGAACGCAAAAAGAAGGCTCCAGCTACCATGTAGCCAGAGCCTTCAGTTTAATTTTGTTTTTTGCCTCGGTGTAATGTAACCTAATATCTGCTATCCGAGGATTCCGTTATCGGGGGGGTTCCAAGCCCCACGCAGCAAGAGTCATGCCTTCCCTGTCAAACACCCGTAAGGGCGTTGTCTCGTCTTGTTTTACGAGCGGTGTCAATAATCGTAATTTTCAATTATTTGGTGCGCCTTGATTGCATTAACCCCCATGAAGTGAGGATTTTGGCTTTCTTGGGCTTCGATTGACTTAATCAATAGAGCTAACAATTTATTTTGGTCTTTCTGTAAAGAACATTGTCGCCTCATCAAAGCTATTTTGTTCTCATCTCGTACAACAGAACTTCTTGTTCCATCGTTTCTGCTGTTTTGCACGATTTCAGACGCTTTTTCAATTATTGCCCAATCTATCTCTTCTCCCACTTCTTCAAGTGCTTTCTCAATCAATGTTTCTGATTGCATGAGCGGATTTCAAGCATAGTCAAGAAGTGCTTCCCACGCTTCAAGTGCATCTTGCTTGTCGCTTCCGTCTAAGACGGCTTGTTCGCCATCTCTTGTTTGCCAACCGAGATATATTGTACCATCGGAGTCAAACTCTTCTATTTGTTCTAGTACGAATTCAGCAGCTTCACGTTTTTCGTGCTTATTTCCGTACATTATATCGTTCATAACTCTCTCGTATCTCTTCGTGGTGCTATACACCTCAACTTGACCCGAAAACGGGTCGATTCTAAACGGGCTATGTGCCATGTGAGCGATTCATTGAGATTGTTGAATCCATTGAGCCTTCATGAGACCCGTTGGATCAAAGTCCATACGGAATCCTTTGAACCCGCATCCCTTGTCTAAACAGAACCCATCTTCTAGTGGGTCTGCTTGTGGAGGGGCATAAGGGTCGTCATCCCATACTGGAATGTGAAGGTGATGGCCTCCACATTCAGGGCATTCCAATCTCGGTGCGTGTTTTGTAATTAATATCATTCGCATGAGCGGTGTTTCAATTCCACATTCCGTGGCACCTCAAGTACAACTCGAACTTGTCGCATGGACCCCAAGACCAGGGCATTCCGCCCACAGTCGTACAACCGTCAAACGATTGTTCACGGTTATTCAGGTCATACCATGTTCCAGTTGCTACTGTGTCGATAATATCTTGGGTAATCTCAATAATTGGATTGTCGAGTGGGTTTTCGTATCGAGTTTGGAAATATGTTTTTCCATCTTTATTCCACACTTTCGCATATCCAGTTACAGATTCTCTGATTTCTCCTAAGATTTCTTTTTGTCGTATTTCTGACATTGAGCGGCATTAAGCAAGTTTTTCTTTTCTTTTCCGATTTCGTTCTAGTTGCTCATAGTATAGATCTTTGTATGTCATACAAGCAGCATCATCGGCTATTCTTTGGTTTTTTTCTTGTGTCCAAGATTCATGAAGTTCTAGTAACTCCATCATTTTCCATTCTTGCTCTTCAGCTTTGGCTTCGTTTCTGCGCCTTTGTCGTTCCTCTTTCTTTACCCAAGCTCGAGGCGACCAACGGCTTTTTCCTTTAGAACCCATTTTGAGCGATATTAAACATCAATTTGCCTTGTGTCATCGACCCAGCGTAATCTCATCTGTTCTATACTCTCTAAAGGAACTCCATGTGTGTTTCGCTTTGCAAGCTCTTCATTCGTGAGTCCTTTAGGTGTTATGTGTATGATTTCCACTTCGTAGTCGAATAGTTTGGCTAGTTTGATGTAATTCTCATATTCCCACGGTTGGGTGTTGGTATTATCCACTATGATGTTTCGGCCTTCGCCTATTCCATCTATGAATTTACCCCAGCACCATTGGTGGGCCATAGGAACTTTGTAGCCGACAAATTCGTATTGTCCTTGTTCATTGACGAAATAATCGTCTGCTGAACATACAATCCATCGTTCTTCAGCTTTGGCTACGCCAATAGTCATCATAACGTAGGTCGATTTGCCAACTCCACTTAGTCCTCGTATAATTTTTACAGTCTTTTTTGACATTGAGCGGTTTATTGCGTCATACTTACTGCCCATGAGTCTCTCCATATTGGTTGTAGGCGTGCTGTAACGCCTCGTTGTTCGTCTTATTGACTACTCTCATGGTACGCAGACCTGGAATCGAACCAGGAGCTACAAAGTCCATTACAGCAATCACTAACCCAACTGCCTGCAGTCAGAAGGGGGTGTTCTGTATGGGGCTTTCTAATGTTACCATTACACCATCTGCGTAAGTATTTGAGCGATTTAATCTAGCGGGTGTTCAGCATTGCTGTCCAATACCCACTTTAATGTCTTCACCACACCACGAAGAGCATTGTAGTTTCGCACCGCTTCTCTAAATTCAGGCATAAGTATTGCCCTCTTGCCATGTAGGCGATTTAGTTTGTCTAGTGCGACTTTCCATTCATCTCTTCGATCTATTGCTTCGAGATATTCATTTTGAATTTCATCCCAGCATCTATCGTAAGTGTGGCTTGTTAATTGAATTGTCATCATTTGAGCGGCCATCAATAGTCTAGATAAAGGTAATCTTCGTAAGAGACTACGCCATCCAGAATAAGTTGATTCCAATAATCATCATCATTCATGATGGTGGCTTCCTCCCTAAGAACAGCATTTAGCTGTTGCTCAGGCGTTCCTAGTGGGTCGCAATCATGCGCCCAATCCATAGAATCGAGCCAATCGTCAAACTCTTCGTCTGTCCAATTATGGAAGTCTAGTTTAGGTTCAACACCTAACTTAATTGTCACTTCCACGCCCTCTTCATCATAATTTACAGTTTGTACCTGCATGAGCGGTTTTCACCTATTCGTTGTCATTTGTCCAAGATGGGTGATGGTAATTGATACCACTACTCCATGCCGTGAACTGGTCGATAACCATTACCTTGTCTGCTGGGGGTGTGCCCCTGCCAGCAGTATCAGCAGTTGGTTTCGCCATAACAACTGGATAGCCGAATGCTTCTGCAGCAATCTTGCTTCCAAGGAAAAGTAGGTTCTTTTCCTCGATTAAGCTTGCTACAAATGAAACATCTTCAGCTCTTGGTTCCAGTTTGCTAGAAAGCAACTTAACTCCAAGTTGAGTTATGCTCATAGCATCTGAACCAAAAACACCTTCTTTGAATTCAGCATTCAAAGTCCTACCGCATGGCGGCACGACGGTTCCATCCTCGAATGTAAATGGGTGTGGTGAGGTATTGATAACCTTCACACCGTTACTCAATTTTACAATCTTGTCTTTCATATTAATTTCTTCTTTCATATTTTTCATCTCCTTGAGTGATCATAAATGCAAATCAGCCCCCAATCACAGCGTATTTGTGATTGGGGGCTTACTTAATCTTACGATTAGTTATTGATTTGCTGCTTATTGAGCGGTCAACTAACGCATCCACGTTAGTTTTCCAAGATAATTCGTTTGCTGTCGAGTCAATATTGCTACAAGGCCGCAAATAAATGCGGTGGTTCCTCGTAAGATGATGCAATATTTACACGCCAAACTACCTGTAATTAAACTGGTTCGTTGGCTAATGACAGAGAGGGAGCATGACTGCTCAACCTCCTTTCGTTTCAAATCATCTTGATCGTGGGTCTTTCTGATCTCTCTTCAGACCCTTGCTTCAGGTCGCTAAACCTTCAGCGGTAGTAAATTACTGAGCGGCTTACTTATCAGCCACGACTGGCTTCTCCGACTTAAAGCCGAAGCGCCCTTCTGTGATTGTGATAGTACAACCTGGGGTGCTACGTGCAATACCCAAAGCGACCTCGCCAAGATTAGGCGTGCCATGTCCTTTGTTCATGCTAGCTTCAGCACGAAGGTTTTCAAGCTCCGTGATTGTTGCGTTCATGTTGTTGCAGTTAGCTTCCAAGTTTTTGCCAGAATTAGGATTTTTCTTACGCATCTTTAGGACACGCTTCATCTTGGATGAAACGCTTGCCTTGAGAGCGCCTATCATTAAGCATAGTAGGGTATAACCCTCTGTTGCTACGATTTCCTCTTTCTGGTCTGTGTTTTTCTCTTCAATTTTTTGTTCAATTTCCATTTGCATGATAATATCTCCTTGAGCGATTCTCTTTCTTTGCTGGGGGGGGCACGAAGGCCCCCCCCCATTCGAAAGTTGTAATCAGTTTCAACGCCTTCGTGGTGTTCCACGACGAACCTTAGCGAGCCGAGCCTTACGGCTTCGACCTCTCTTTTCAGGTCTGTCAGTTGGATCCCTACGAGACACAGATGAGTTCACCTCTTGCTTGGTCGTTGTGATAACCAAGTTAGGATAACCGTCTTGCATCTCCACATCGATGTAGTAGCCTCTAATGTCGGCATTTACATTGAGTCCGAAGTGTGCGTTCCATGATGAGCCTTTAGCGGGCATCATCACAGTCGGTATGTTCGCATCCGATAGCATCTTTGCAGCTGACTTCTCATCTGCAATTCGGGAGCCTTTGGCTCGACCTGTATGCAGCCAAGAAGGACTCATGCCTAAACTGATTTTCTTACCAGGGCCTTGAACCCCTGCAAGATAATTCAGCCAGCCTAGTCCAGCATAGCCTTCATAGATTACCTCACCATCATGCACCTTTGGCTCTTGTCCAGCGGTGTAAAATGGTATTGTGCGTAGTAGTACCGAAGCGTTAAGGTAGCAGCAGAACTGCTCCATCACTTCTTTCTTTGGATTGCGTGCAAGACGCTGGAACTCAGCTGAATCTGGTGGATTGTAAAAGATTTCACGGCCTTTGATACCAGATAATCCCTGGTTGACCGCGAATTGTAGTTGAAAGTCCAGCATAAACTGTTCGTAACTCTCAAGATATCCACCTTTCTTTAGCATCTCAAGACCAGCAATGACTTCTTCAGTTGCAGCCCCTATTGGGTGTGCTGCAGTAAATTGTCCTGGTTGGCCGTGAACACGCTTGAAGGTCATAGCTCCCAAAGAAGCAACTTGAATGGTCTTGCCATTACCAAGTTTCTTTGCTTCAAGGGTAACTGAGTCAAGGTTCTCTTTGACCTTGACTACTCCATTTGTGTATGTTTCCATATTCATTTTCATATTCATTATTTCTTCCATTTTTATTTCTCCTAGCTTTCGCTGAGTGGTTTTTTTACTGGTCCATATCGTTCCTCAACTATCCAGCGTTCCGTGTCTGCCTCTTGCATAGAGGTGCCCCGTAAGACTTGTATTGGAAAACCTCTGCAGAAGTTTCTGCAGATTTGTTATGAGCGGCTCCCTCGGGCTTTGCCTTCATTGGGAGTCACCGACCTGTCTAACGCATAGACAGGAATAGGGATTGTCCGACCCTATCGGTGATTAAACCTGAATGCACCTGACAATCTGCATCTGTGCCGTTAGGTCCACAGATACAGATTTCTTGGGCAACTATTGTGTCAGTCGCCACTTCGTCAGCCAGCCACGCTGGTAGTGAATTAGGTCCGTGATCCATTTTGTATAACTCAACAAAGAGTTCAACCCATAGATCTTCTGAATGTATCATTGTAGTAAGTAAATCCCAATGACCCTTTGCGGTATCAATAACTCGCTGGTCAAGGTCTCTCATTATCCTACTAGGAACTGTTAGTTCCTTGTTTTCAGTCTTTTGTTCTTCTTTCTTTTCAATTAATATATTTGTGTTCATAATAATTCCTCGAGTGGTTTTATGCCCTGTTGTCTTTCGTTAGGGGATCGCATAAGTGACACACAAATACGGTGCGGGTACTGGAAAACTGCACGCAGCAGCTAGACATGACTATCAGAGGTCTAATTCCCCGCCCTTCTCTATGAGCAGTTTCAAATCAAACACGGCTCTTTGACTTCTGCTTTTTCTCAGCAGGCCAAAGTCCGTATCGTTCGAAGACTCCTTTGCAAGTAGTGAATGCACCTAGCTCGAAAGCCCTGCGTGCAGTTCTATACACACGCTTTGGTACACTTCTCTTCAACTTAGCCCATAGGTCGGATTCAACCCGTACCTCGACTCCCTTGCCTTGCTCATTATCCCATACTGTTTTGACAGTACGAAGTTGATGCACCCATTTTGGATGAGGCATATTGTGAGCATTACACTCACATAGGACTGGCTTTTTGTTGCGTTTCTTGCTTCTAGTCTTCTTGTTAATGTTCTTCTGTGACATTGAGCGATTTTTTTGTGATAGTGCTTTGCAAAATTTATTCAGTTTTTGCACAAGCAATCATTACACGTGTTTCTATTTCACGAATAGTTTTGTACAATACTTTAATCTGGTCTTGTACTAGTTCGTAGTCTTTTACAAGATTAATTTTAGATGTTTGCGTTGCTTCTGACCGAGATAGTTCTTGGTGAAGTCTTGCATACTTTTTGTCCAACTTTGAAGTTAGATTGCTTAGTATGTGTTGCCATTCGTAATTTTTCACGTTTTCTTTTTTTAGAGTTTTTCTCATATTGATTTCTCCTTGAGTGGTTAAACTCTCTCATGTCTCCGCCTTCCTGATTCATGAGATTTGTCCGTTTCCCAAACTTCCCTAAACTTAGTGACGCCAACTAAGTCATGTTAGGCTATTACCGTAGGCCGACTTTTCAGGGCCGCCACCTACTCGATTGCTTTTTGTTGCAATAAGTTGTTCCATTACTCATATCAATGGTGGGGGGGCGGCTTATTTCGATACAAGATCGGAAGCCACCTTTGAACAATTCACCTTTTAGCGTCAATAGGGCCGCTACGGTCAGTCCTTGATGCCCTGCTTCGGGCAGACTGATTGCGGCCATCTTCCGTGGTGTTCGTGTTAATTGTTGTCTTCATGAATGGTTTGGAAGGGCTTTCACCTTCCCGCTTTTCTTAACCACACTTCAATGCTTGGGCGGTGGTTCTCCTTCGGTTGCCCTGTGTCATGAGTGGTTCTCTTTCTCTTCATTTACATAGGCCATAGGGGCCTATGGGCGTGTTGTATGAGGGGTGCTTGTGTTTTTCTCCTGTCCAAGCTTTAGCCCTTTTTGTTCTTAGATTATTTTCAAGTGAAGGTCAGCTTCAGTAGCTCGTTATCTTAACGAAAATCTTACCTGGTGCGGTCTCCATAACTTTGTGATATTCTATTGGTATTTCGCCCTGCGACCATAAATTAGTCGTTTCTAGGGTTTTTCCAATCAAGTTTGGATGATTTGCTTCACAGTCTATAACTGTAATCGTATGTCTTCTTCCGTAAAGGCCTTTCATTGATTCTGGATGATCTTCTGATTGGACATTGTAATGCCACCATCTTCCGTCATCTCTTATCTTGATAAGACCTGGTTTTCCTGATTGTTGTAGCCAATAATTGCATTTGGAGCAAAGCGACCAGTCTGTTGTGGTTCGATGCATAGTATCTAATGCACCAACCATACCTCTGTCATAGCTTCCATATCTCATAGCTGTTTCTTCACAAAATGTCTTGCGACATTTTTCTCTTTCTTTCTTTTCTAACAATGTGTTGTTCATCTTGTTATTCTCCTAGCTTTCGCTGAGTGGTTTTACCTCCGACTCCCGTTTTCCCCTTCGGCTCGGGGCACCTTCTGGTGCATATATTGTATTTTCAAGGCTCAAGTGCTTAAACTAATTACCACAATGTATTCAGCAATGGTTCGTTAATCTTGTCTAGTTCATCTAGAATTGTTGCTACCATAGCATTTTGTGGTTTTGTTTCTTTCTTTCTCAAGCCAGAACTGTCGAATTCAATTACCGATGCGTTGAAAATGTGTTGCATCACTAATTGTACTTTTTTGTCTGTGAATGATCTTCCAGACATAATGCAGCTATGTGCTTGTCTGAACCATTCTCTTCTGTTAGTCAAAGACATGGCAGTTAGTACCTTAACTGCTGTCTTATAGTCTGTCATATTTCTTATATCTTCTTTTGTTATTTTTTCCATAATTTTAACCTCCTTTGGTTGAGTGGTTGAGTGGTTTATTTTTTTGAGTGATACATGATTTACTAGTGTCCAAATTCCTCGAAGTTCCTCGTTCTGCATAAGCAGCAACGTGTACAAGCGGTAGCATAGTCAAAGACCTTAGCTACTCGTACCCCAAGTTCTGTTCCTTAGCAAAGCTAAGGCTTGTACATTTCTAACAACGGTGTCCTTCAGGGGAGTTGACCCCTGTCGGTAATGCCTCTTTCGATATTTTCCGTTCTCTATGCACACATTCATGTTTCAGGCATATTCTTCTCCATCGATTGCCTTTCGACGAAGATTTCCTATTTTCTATCCTTTCGGAGTGATTTGAGCCATTCTAGCAACCAGCCAGAACTTAGCAGCTCTCATCTATTGGGATCTCTTAGATTGAGAATCCCGTTTCAATAGTCGTATTGATGGGGGCATCCTGGCAAGCCAGGGGCTTTATGCCCGATTCCATCTCATAATTACTTGGAGGCCAGTTTATCCACGCATCCCTCCTAGATTCTATCCTAGGCTTCGCATGGCTGACCGTGTAGGGCCGTAGCCCAACCAAGTCGAGGGTATTACCCCTCTTCATTCCTTTAGGCCACAGGGGCCTATTGGCATGAGTGATAAGTATGGTATGTATTTACCACTACCGCTGGTTTAGGCCAGCGGTGTATATGAACCAGGCACGTAAATGCCTGGTGATTCCCTACCTTCCACGGATTCAAGATCCACCTTGAGCTGTTGGTGCTAAACAACAGCAGCTTCTCTCGAACCACTACCCTTCTTCATTCATTTAGGCCATAGGGGCCTATGGGCAGGTGCAAGTATGGTATATGTTTTGGTTCTGCATTGGTCTTGGCCGTAGGAGTATAAGAATAAGACACAACAAGTGCCTTCTCGAATAGCTCCTGGCCTTCGCCTCTCCAGATAGCTGATCCAATCAACAAATCTCATACAACAAGTATGGTATGTGTTTTGGTTCTGCATTGTTCTTGGCCGTAGGAGTATAAAATAGAGACCTCATGTTGAGGCCAAAGATAGCTCCTGTGCCAAGATCTAAACCAATAACGCAGACCTAACTTACTTTGTACGGCAAGTATGGTATGTGTTTTGGTTCTGCATTGGTTGTGGCCGTAGGAGTATAAATCAAAGACCCCTTAATGGAGTCAAAGATAGCTCCTGGATAGACGATCTATTCATGCTATCCACAGCCACGTAAACATACGGTAACAAGTACGGTATGTGTTTTGGTTCTGCGTTGGTTTCGGCCATCGGAGGGTATAACATAGACCCCTACATGGGCTATGTATGGTCGAAGGCTCACATTCTGAAGCTTACGTGGATAAATTCGAAGGAATGGCTTGCCCTAGATGGGAGCAGCCTAGCGGTTGCGCTATCCGATTACTTCGGGAAGGTAAGGCTGAAGGAGTTGCTGCCAACACCACCGCAGACAATATTACAGAATGGGATGGGAATGCATCGACATTTCAGCTAACTTGTAATGTCTGTGGATTGACGGTTGCTAACGATCCATACGAGCGTAGCAATATCGATAGCATCGATTCTGAAACAGGAGTTGCAGAAACAACAGGTGGAGTATTGTCAAAAACAGGAGCAAGGAGGGGTCGTGAAGATGCAATTAATAGAATCGACCAGTTGTGTGAAAAGCTTGGCTTTGGTTCAGACATTAACATTCTAGCGGTTAATTTATTCAGAGCTATGTATCAAGCAGGGGTAGCAAAAGGTGGAAGAGGTTTCAAAACATTGGAAGTAATTGCTGTGCAAACTGCAGCAACTAATTTTAGTCGCTCAATATCACTTGCTGAAGTAATTGATTCACATAGAACATGGACAACATCATCAGGACAAACTAAACCTGTTGGTGAAATAAGTTTGAAGTCAGCAAACAGATTACAACAAAAGATGTATCGGCAAGAAGTAATACCTAGACCTAAACCATCTGCTACTTCCTTGATTCGTGCTAACAAATTCGTCAATGACTACTTGAACGCTGAAATCATTGAGAGGGCGCAGAGATATACTCAGTTGCAGGTTGATGGCCGCCCTGAAGCTATTGCTGCAGGTGCATTGTATCTTGCATCTTTAGATCTTAACCGACCACAATATGAAGTCATAGGAAGATTAAGTCAAGCAACCCTGGCAAGGGCATTCTCAATCAGCACCACTACTGTAAGGCGAGTTGTCAAGCGTATGCGAATAGCAAGTGGTGTTAGGACTAATCCAGGTCATACCAGTTCTAGGCCAAAGTTCCTTGACGGTGGAGAAGTAAGGTTGCTTAGAGACTTGCGGAAGACAACCCTTTGAAGCGGTTCTTTCGCATCATGTGGTTAATGTAATGGATATCTCTTCTTTCATACAGGCCGTGTGTATTGACTGGAGCGTGCCAACAGGCATAACGGATATTCTTTGTATCGCTATCAACAATTTCCATCATAATTTCTGGAGTAAAACCGTAAAGCTCCATAATTTCATCTAGCGAAATTTCATCATCTGGAATTAAACGCCATTGAGTTTGTCTTCGCCCTTCGGATTTACTGAAGACACCAGGGTAAGATGACAAAACCCCAACAACTGTTGCCTTTTTTCCTCCAACAGCATCAAATATTGCCTCAAAAGGCAATTCTTCAGCTTCTTTGTTCTCAAAGACCTTAATGATCTTGGGGGCTAATCTCGACTTCACTTTCCTGGGCATTATTATCTTCACCTTCTTTTACACCTTCAATAAGTCTCCAGATGATATCATCAAAAGTTTCACCTCTGAATCCAATTTGGTTCAGAGCCGTATGTGTACGATTTTTAATCGTGATGTGTTTCAACGGGCTTCCATCCTTCGCCTCTTTCGGCATGAAAAGGCTCACTTGTGTTAGCCGTATAAACAAAACCCCCACTTTGAGCCATAAGGTGTCAAATTGACTCATTTGCACCCATTCTCACCCACACAATTAAAAGGCTTCACTAAAGGCACGTTGTTTATGAGCAAACCTTATGAAAGAATTCTCTCTGCCCTTCGAGAACTTGAGGCAGAAGATTTAGACCTTCCAGAAGATGAGAAATATTTGGATAACGCCTTAATCGTTGCAGACGATTTGAGAAAATTTGTTTCAAACAAAACAACATTTAATCCTGAATTAATTGCAGTATTATTGATTCAATTACAAGATCAAGAAAAGCAGAATGCAAAAGTTTCAGAACATACTGCTATTTCGGGCTACGCTTAAACGGCTCGGACAACTGAGGCGAAATATGCGAGTAGGGTATTTGCTACTTGGTGATTCTCCGTTCCTAAATACTGGATATGCTAATCAGTTAAGATTAGTCGCCAAGTGCTTGTTAAAAGAAGGCAGACAGGTTGCTTTTGCTGCTGCTTACGGTTTTGCAGAAGCGAAAGGGGAAATCGAGTTAGAATATGTTTCCGATATGTGTTGGGCGACGGTTAAGGTTTATCCTCACGATAAGTTCCCAGGTAATCTCACCCAAGCAACTTTGCAAAAACATATAGAGGATTTTAGGCGTACAAAAGCTTTAGATGAAGTCATTGTACTAGGTTTAGGCAACACATGGAATTACGCTAAGGTGTTATCCCAGCACCCATATTCTGCATTGTGGGCACCCGTTGATGGACACGGCATAGAAGCACCTGCATTACAAGCTTACAATGGAATATGGAAAACTATTGCTATGTCTAAATTCGGAGCTAACCAAATGAATGAGTTTGGAATCTTACCAAATGAGATATTCCCGCACATGGTCGAAGTTGAGCCTTGTTCGAAGTCTTTTGCAAGACAAAAACTTGGGCTACCTCATGATCACTTCATCGTAGGCTACTTTGGCGATGGAAGTCCACGTAAATGCCCTAGAGAGAACATATACGCCTTCGGGGCATTCTGCAGGTCAAATCCTAGTGTCAAAGCTTTGCTATATGTCAAAACCAAACTGAATCACCCGCAGGGAATGGAATTGAAATCCATAATCAAAGAAGCACAAGCTAACTTTGGAGAATTCAACGTGAAGTTTGTTGACGACCACGATAATTTGTTAGGTTTGTCAAACAAGTCTATGGGAGAAGCCTTGAGTGCAATGGACGTGATGCTTCATGCGTCACAACAAGAAGGTTTTGGAATATTTCAAATCGAGGCTCAAGCTTGCGGAGTTCCAGTAATTAGTACAAACTTTGGACCAATGCCTGAACTAAATTCGGATCTAAACCTGTGCGTGCCTTCAAATCGAGATGTTGTAAATCCAGGAGGCGTTATTGTCAAAGCTCCAGATTGGGAGCAAATCGTACTACGATTGAACGGTTTGTACCAAGAAGCATCCAGAGATGGAGTTGCAATAGCTGATCGTCAGCAAGAATGTAAAAGATTCGCTAACAAATATTCGGTTTCAGAAATATGGCCTGATGTATGGAGGACTTTCCAAGAATGGGAAGAGGAAGTCGCATTTGAGCAAACACCTGTTATGCTAGAGCCTACTGATTGTGAACACGTAGTTTTGGTTTCAACCTATGATGTAAAGTGCGGTATTGCAACTTACACAAGGATGCTTGCTGAACAAATTTCTGGACCGAAAACTAAAGTCAGCATATTGGCTGAATCGGAGTCTCCCTTTGAATTAAGCATCGATAAAATTCATACACACGATGATGAAACTATTGATGTTTACCGATGTTGGCATAGGAGGAACCCTGATGCTACTGCAATATTAGAGGTCGTTGAGGAAATCAAACCCGATGTATTGCACATACAGCACGAATGGCAGTTATTCCCTTCGACCAACCCTGTTTTACCGAATCTTGGTATGATGACTTGTAGGAAGGTTATGACAATCCACACGCCAGACCCACCTGGTTTGGAGCGATTGCACGCTCAAGTATCGCTCTTTGTCGATGTATTCATTACACATTGGCGTGAGACAAGTCAAAACATACCTTTGTACTGCCCTTATGGATTCCCGCATTCAGCTATTCAAACAATAAAACATGGGATAAGAGATCCTAAAACTCATCCAAGAGATGACGCACACTATTTAGCCAAACAAGAAATTGGTATTCCAACTAAGGTGCCATTATTTTTCACATTCGGATTTACAAGCACCGCTAAAGGAACAAAAGAACTGCTACAAGCTGCTGCTGCAGCAAGTTCTGATGATGAGTGCCCACATTTCGAGTTGATTGTTTCTGCTGCTGCTCATCCCGAATGGGCACACGATACTGCTATTCAGTCATATTTAGCGGAGTGTAAGAATATTGCAGACCAGTATGACAATATACACTTGATAGGATATCTTGAAGAAGATGAAATAGACAAATATGCTAACGCTAGCGATTATTTGATTTTCCCATACAGATTGCCTATGCAAGTTAATTCTGCTAGCGGTGCTGCTCGAAGAGTTCTTGGATATTGTAAACCTGTGATAGTGACTGATGAAGGTCGATTACGAGATTTAGCAGGCGGAGTTCATGGGTGGAAAGTTGGACAATACGATACAAATGCTATGGTTCAAGCGATTAAGTCTGCAGCATCTATGAATTTGCATGGAAAACATTACAATGACTTTTCTAGGGCATTGGAACGATTAAGATATGAGGATAGTTGGGAATCTGCTGGATTCCAACATTTGATTCTGTACGAGAGGCTTTGTCAGCTTCATTCAACATTTTGGAGGCGACCATACAACATAGGCAAGTTAAGGTGGAACAAGCCGTGGGGCCAATGCCCCGAGTTTTTATCATTCTTTGAAGATGATTTACCAGGCCGTCCGCTTTACCGTTTTGAAGAGCCTGCGGTTGAAATGAAAGAGGCACAAGAAATTGAGAGTTACAAGGTCATTATTAATGGAGAAGAAGTATTCAATTCAGGAGGCGAAGAGGAATGACGATTGTTCTAAGTGTAATTTGTTGTACTGCTAGAGAAAATCCAGGGCTACCTGCTTTGGTAAAGAGTTTGGAAGGCCAAAGTTTAGCAAAGGAACGGTTTGAATTAGTGTACTGTGATAAGTTTGGGAGAAAAGAGCTGAAGAAAATATTAGCTGATTCCACATTGAACTATCAATTCCTACAAGAGAAAGATACTGGCAAGATCGGTCAAACAATCTCATCTGCACGTAATCAAGCAGTTGAAGTTGCACGTGGAAGTTATATCGTCAATGTTGATGATTTAATTACATTATATCCAGATACACTAGTTCAACACATGGAAGCTTTTGAAGAGGGTTATGACGGAGTAGCGGGATTTGCTGACTTTGTTCATGAAGGTAGGTTTCATGAGATGGAGCCTGGTAAAGTTGATGAAAGAGAACATTTGCCTCAAACAGCACTTATGGCTGCACAACATTTCTATGGCTACCATTGCTCATTCAAGAAAACGATGTGGCAAAAAGTAGGAGGATATGACGAGAATTACGATGGTGTCTATGGATGGGAAGATATTGATTTAGGAATCCGTATGTACAGGGCAGGTGCAGTTATCGGATTTAAGCCTGAGATTCGTGTACACCAAGTTCGAGATGATGTACATGAAGATCTTGTTGAGAACTTAATTGTTGATAAAGGGGCACAAGTTCCGAGAACTATACTCCAAGGAGAAGTCAAATGGCGAAATGATAAGCTCCACGCCATGACATTGATGAATTACAATAGAATCGGGTGGAAGAGAAATGGTTGAAGGATTATTAGAGTTTGATGATTGGCTCGATAAATGCCCTGTGTGTAAAGAGATTGTAACAGTTGAAGAATGGCCTCGCAATTTCGCAGACATTAGTCCTGACAAAGACCCCCCTGCTTGTCCGATATGTGGAAGTGAAGAGGATTTGAAATACAATTGGATTACCGTTCCTACCAAAGTTCAACGTGGATTTACTCATAACATGATGTTATGGTGCGATTCTTGCGGTTGTGGTACACACCACAAAGGTTGGGATGCAGTAACAGGGCAACCTAAGATCGCACAAGTATATCCTCCTGAAATGAATTTAGAGCATTTTAGAGAAAGAGCGATAGCTAACTCGGGTGATCCTGAAGCACTTGCTCAAATCAAAGAGGAAATGGATAAAGCTTTGACTATCAGGGCTTTTTTCCGACCACGCAATTTCATGTGTTTGGATGATGGCTGGGAGGCTATGGGTCATGGAGTAAGACCGTTAGAAAGAACTGACCTTATGCACCGTTTCTATACCTGGACAAACAAAGAGGCCGTGGGTGAGGCTGGGTCAAAAGATAACCCATTGAAGAAGAAGAAGAAGGGTTCTAAGCGAACACGGACTCGGACTCGGAGATAAATGGGCGATTAGTGTAGCATGGATATCACTTTGGCCTTCTAAGCCGAAAACAGGGGTTCGAATCCTCTATCGCCCGCCAACCTATTGAGGGTAAACTTAGGGGGTAAAATCACCCTCTAAGAACGAATCGCTTAAACGGCTATGCCACATGGTCTGTTTCATGCGTGAACCATTTTACAAGGTCAGTATTCACTGGAAGCTAGATGACGGAAAAGAAGCAAGTGTAGTCGCTGAATGCGATGAAATGCAGATTAAGGCAACTTATGAAGCGTTGCTAAAACAAATCGCAGATCTAGAATCCAGCAAGGATGAATGAACCGAAATCAACATAACGGAGGGCGACCTGGGCTAACCATGCCGCAGACGCTCCGCCAGCCTCATTCTGCGGTAAATGATTACAATTACAACCGTTTGTCCAATAGGGCAGGTGGTCCATCTCATTCGCAAAGAATGGCTAATGTTAATCGGGTAATGAATAACAATAACCAGAATAATACACTTGTGCCCCAAAAGCCAATGGGTGCATTTCTTACAAGACAACAAGCTCCTATGATACCCCCTGCTTTGGGCGGTGGCAATTGGACAAGTTCGATCTTATACGGAGGACTTGCAGGTTTGTTAGTTTCAGTTGTTTCGAATAGAAAAACCGAAACCGCACGAAGGAATAGAGGCATTGGGTTGATTCTAGCTTCAGGTTTGACAGGTTTCGCCCTTAGAGAACCAGGACAAATGGTTCCACACGCCCCAAGTATTCTTGGTGCAGGGCTAGGTTATATTGTAGCAGCGAACCTTTTGGGTATGCGGATTAAGTACCCTTCACCGCTTCAACAAGTGCTTCCAAGTTGGGCCGTTAGAGCGGGTGGTTCGAAATAGGTAGGCTTTAACGGCTAAACAATGTGGGATTGCCATGGGCAACAGTATGGCTGGTGAAGACGATAACACGACTCTGCGAATTTTTGCATTGCTATTTGTGAACAGCTTTCTTATTGGGTGCGCTGTCGGAATACATCAACAAGAGCTATGGTTTCCAGAGGAAACTAACTGGTTGAAGGTAGCTGGCCTGTACATGATGGCTGCTACTTTCGTTCAAATGGTTGCTTTTATGTTGTACAAGATTTTCGCCCAAGAAAGACTTGAAGATCAATCTTATGTTCAGAATTTAATGAGCCAATCTAGGCGCAACATGAAGAGAATGAATGCAGAATTGCAAAGATTTCAGCTTTCATTGGAAATGGAAGGTAAGCGTAAGCAAATGGAGAAGGTCATGATTCAAGCAAAAGAAAGAATGGATGAGGATGATGATGTTCCTTCTCTTGACCTCGCACCAGACAAGCGTTAAGGAGTTATGAGGTAATGGGCGTGTTGTTTCCAAGTGATTCTCAACGGAATGCGGAAGTATTGGCAGATGCCTTTGCACAAAAACAAGTTTGGGATCTCCGATGGTATAGAGTGAAGCTCATAGCATGGGTTTCCGCTACATTTGGTACTACTGCACTTTCTCTTAGTGCAATCGAGCATTATACTGACTGGAATTTATGGGCATGGATATTCGGATTGTAGCCGTAGTATTCAAACGGCTTCGACACCTCCACTATACTGAGCGAGATGACAGTAACAGCATTCATACCATTCGAAAGAAAGCCAGCCAAAGGAAAAGCAAGTAGTATTTTGAAGCAACTTGGATTTACAGAAAGAGCCGCTACATCGACTATGTGGGTATTCGGTTTGTCTAGATTCAAAGTTGAAGTTCTAGATTTTAGAGATGATATGGTAAAGTCGGATCGTGCAGAATGGGTTGATGAAGTAGGTTGGCAGCATAAGTGGGCGATAGGAGTAAGTATTCATACTCAAAGGAGAGAGGAACAATATGTTCAATGGCACGTGTTGGCTGCTACCCTTGCTTGGGCTTACGGCTCAAAGGAAATATGGTTAGATGGTGCAACAAACATACCACAAGAAGCTTTCAATCTAGAGGAATTCTTCGAGGGCATCAGTAAAAGCGAGGATGCTGAAGACAAGTCTCCTATGGAGGATATGCCAGATTTGGAAGAGCCAGTACCAATGGC
>CEWH01074870.1_pt1 | contig 20259 bp, 30 predicted proteins | sample 531231 | NCBI WGS metagenome assembly CEWH01 (sample SAMEA2622316, study PRJEB7988) | marine metagenome | biome: marine biome (ENVO:00000447); feature: surface water layer (ENVO:00002042); material: "saline water (ENVO:00002010), including plankton (ENVO:xxxxxxxx)" | depth 5 m | reverse complement strand
AGCAGGTGCTTCTTCAGCAGCGGCCTCAGCAGCAGGTGCTTCTTCCACAACCGCTTCAGTTGCAGCGGCTTCAGCAGCCGCTGGTGCAGCAGCAGCCTTGGCTCCGCCGCGACGTGAACGGCGTGAACGCTTCTTCTTCGCTTCGGTGCCGTAGATATCGTTGAAGTCAACGAGCTCGATCATGCACATCTCAGCGTTGTCACCCAAGCGGTTTCCGGTGCGGATGATGCGGGTGTAACCTCCATCGCGGGAAGCCACTTTCGGGCCCACCGAGCGGAACAACTCAGAGACAGCGTACTTGTTGCCGAGCGCACTGAATACGACACGACGGCTGTGCGTAGTGTCTTCCTTTGAACGCGTAACAAGCGGCTCCACAAACTGGCGCAACGCTTTCGCTTTGGCCACCGTGGTAGAGATGCGCTTGTGCTCAATCAGAGAGCACGCCATGTTGGACAACATGGCCTTACGGTGTGCGGTCTTGCGACCGAGGTGATTGAAATTCTTATTGTGCCGCATGACTTCACTCTTTGTCGAGTTTGTATTTGCTCACATCCATTCCGAATGAGAGGTTTTTGTTCTCGACCAAATCCTCCAATTCCGTGAGGGACTTCTTACCGAAGTTTCGGAATTTCAACAGGTCGTTCTTGTTGTAGCTCACCAATTCGCCCAACGACTCGATGTCGGCTGCCTTCAAGCAGTTCAACGCACGAACGCTGAGGTCCATGTCGCTCAACTTGGTCTTGAGCAGCTGACGCATGTGCAAGCTGGTTTCATCGAATTCCTCCACCTCAACGCGCTCTTCGAGCTCGAGCGAAATGCGCTCGTCACTGAACAACATGAAGTGCTGGATCAAAATCTTCGCTGACTCCTGCAGGGCGTCCTTCGGCGAGATGCTGCCGTCGCACTCGAGGTGCAAGATGAGCTTCTCGTAGTCGGTACGCTGCTCAACACGGTAGTTCTCAACTTCGTATTGAACGTTGCGGATGGGCGTGAAGATGGAATCCATGGCGATGGTGCCGAGGGCCGCGCCTTCGCGCTTGTTCTCCTCCGCTTGAACGTAACCACGGCCTTTGCCGATGTTCAGCTCCAAGGTCAATGAAACCGACTCGTCCATGTTGCAAATGACATGGTCAGGGTTCATCACTTGGAACGCCGACGTGAATTGACCGATGTCACCGGCAGTGAACGCCTTCTGGCCACTCACTTTTACGGTTACGGTCTCGCCGTCGGTGCCTTCGATCTGTCGCTTGAAGCGAACTTGCTTCAAGTTGAGGATCATCTCGGTCACGTCTTCTTGGATGCCTTTGATGGTGCTGTACTCGTGCTCAACGCCGTCGATCTTCACGCTCGTGATGGCGTGGCCTTCCAAGGAAGACAACAAGATGCGACGCAATGCATTGCCTACGGTGATACCAAAACCTGGCTCAAGGGGTCGGAATTCAAAGGTGCCATTGAACTCGGTAGAGTCCAACATGATTACCTTGTCTGGTTTCTGGAAATCTAGAATTGCCATGTTTCTCAGGTTTTTGGATTACTTCGAGTACAATTCGACGATGAGCGACTCCTTGATGTTCTCAGGGATTTGCTCACGCGTTGGTACACTGATGAATGTGCCGGACATGTTCTGCGTGTTCCAGTCCAACCACTCCAATCGCTTGGGGGCTGCACCGAGTGCGCTGGTGATGACCGTCATTGACTTGCTCTTCTCACGCACGGCTACTACGTCACCGGGACGCAAGCGGTACGAAGGGATGTTGACCACGTGGCCGTTCACCATGATGTGACGGTGGGTGACCAACTGGCGTGCTCCACGACGGGAGTTCGCAATGCCCAAGCGGAACACCACGTTGTCCAATCGGCTTTCGCAGAATTGGAGCAAAATCTCACCGGTAATGCCCGGACGAGCGTTGGCTTGCTTAAACATGTTGGAGAATTGCTTCTCCAAGATTCCGTACGTGTACTTCGCCTTCTGCTTTTCAGCGAGCTGTACAGAGTATTCAGATTCCTTCTTTCGGCGGCGGGTATTGCCGTGCTGGCCAGGGCCATACGGGCGGCGCTCGAGCGCTTTATCTGGGCCGAAGATCGCCTCCTTAAAACGGCGGCTGATTTTTGATTTGGGTCCGCGGTAACGTGCCATATCGGATTACTGTTCTTAGGTTCGACGATGAGAATTAGACGCGACGACGCTTTGGTGGGCGGCATCCGTTGTGCGGGAACGGCGTAGCATCGATGATTTCGATGATTTCGATTCCCATGTTGTGCAAGGCGCGCATGGCGCTCTCGCGGCCCGCTCCTGGACCTTTTACAAATGCTCGGATTTTACGCAACCCGAGGTCGTGCGCTTCGCGACCGCAATCTTCCGCAGCAACCTGTGCAGCGTAAGGCGTGTTTTTCTTGGAGCCCCGGAAACCCATCTTACCGGCGCTTGACCATGAAATCACTTGGCCATTGTTGTTGGTCAGCGAAATGATGATGTTGTTGAAGGATGAGTGGATGTGGGCTTGGCCTGTGGCCTCCACAACGACTTTCTTCTTTTTCTTGACGTTCTTCGCCATCGTCTTAATTTTTAGGTGATCAGTTCCCGAGGGAACTCAATGAATGCGGTTATTTCTTCTTGTTCGCAACGGTCTTACGCTTGCCCTTACGGGTGCGTGAGTTGTTCTTGGTGCGCTGTCCACGCAACGGCAAACCGTTACGGTGACGGATGCCTCGGTAGCTACCGATGTCCATCAAACGCTTGATGTGAGATTGAACTTCCGATCGCAACTCCCCTTCCACTTTGAAACCCGTGGAAATGGCGTTACGGACCGCACCGACTTCATCATCGGTCCAGTCTTGAACTTTCTTGTCTTCTGACACTCCACATTCCGCGAGCAATTGAGAAGCTCGACTACGGCCAATTCCGTAGATGTACGTGAGTGCAATAACACCCCGCTTGTTGCGAGGAATATCGATACCAGCTATACGTGCCATGGGCGATGGGTTTGGCTACGACAGGATTAACCCTGACGTTGCTTCATTTTAGGATTCTTCTTGTTAATGACATACAAGCGGCCTTTCCGACGAACAATCTTGCAGTCGGCAGTACGCTTTTTGAGGGAAGCACGGGTTTTCATAGTGCAATTATTTCTTGTATCGGAACGAGATTCGACCTTTTGTCAAATCGTAAGGAGACATGTCCACCCGCACGCGGTCACCTGGCAAGATTTTGATGTAGTACATCCGCATCTTTCCTGAAATGTGGGCCGTAATGATGTGCCCGTTTTCCAATTCAACTCGGAACATTGCATTGGACAATGCTTCGAGGATTGTGCCGTCTTGCGTTATGGACGCTTGTTTCGCCATATGATTTAAACTCTGGTTAGAATATCGTTTTAATGTTGTAAGACTTTTTCTATTTCGTCAAAACTTGAGAGAACGTCCGCCTGGCCTTTGCGCACCACGATGTCGTGTTCGAAGTGTGCACTCACCTTGCGGTCTGCCGTCACGATCGTCCAGCCGTCCTCCAAATGGAAGACCTCCTTTCGACCGAGGTTGATCATGGGCTCGATGGCCAAAACCATTCCGTCCATCAAACGCGGCCCGTTGCCGCGTCTGCCGTAGTTGGGGACTTCCGGTGCTTCGTGCAACGAACGACCCAACCCGTGACCCACCAATTCCCGAACCACTCCGTAGCCGTTTTGTTCGGCGTGTTGCTGGCAAGCGAATCCGATGTCTCCGATTCGTTTACCCACCACTGCTTGCTCGATGGCAAGCCGGAGGCATTCTTTGGTGACGTCTAGCAGCTGCTGAACTTCCGGCGCAATCTCGCCCACCGCAAAGGTGTACGCACTGTCGCCATAAAACTCATTCTTCAACACCCCACAATCGATGGACACGATGTCCCCTTCTTCCAAAGGCCGATCATCTGGAATGCCGTGTACGACCGCCTCATTGACGGAGGTGCACAAGGAATTTGGAAATCCTCCATACCCCTTGAAGCCTGGTTCTGCGCCGTGGTCTCGGATAAATTCTTCCGCGACCGCGTCGAGTTCCAGTGTCGTGGCACCCGGACGAATCCGACTGGCCACGGCAGCTAACGTTTTCCCTACAAGCAAAGAACTTTCCCGAAGGAGCTCGACCTCTTCGTCCGTTTTGATATGCACGCGTCGGCCGAAACCCATTTCAGGTTATCCCGCAATGCCACCCACAGGAGACTGCGGACGGCCACGCAATTTTCCGGACTTCATCAAACCGTCGTAGTGACGAGAGAGCAAGTAGCTCTCGATTTGCTGAAGGGTATCCAGAATGACCCCCACCATGATCAACAGCGACGTACCGCCGAAGAAAATGGAGAAGCCTTGCGCTTTTGTTAATCCGAGGCTGAACACGATTGCCGGCAAAATGGCAATCAAGGCCAGCATCAATGAACCGGGCAACGTGATGTTGGACAACACGCGCTCCAAGAAATCCGCTGTGGGCTTTCCTGGCTTCACGCCCGGAACGAAACTGTTTTGACGCTTCAAGTCATCCGCCATTTGGTTGGGGTTGACCGTAATCGCCGTGTAGAAGTAGGTAAAGACCACGATCATCACGAAGAAGATCAGGTTGTACCAGAATCCGTTGAAATCAGACAAGCTCTGCAGTGCTGCGTTGTCCTGGAACGTTTCGCTCTGCGTCAGGTACAAAGGCACGAACATGATTGCCTGAGCAAAGATGATCGGCATGACACCGGCAGAGTTCACTTTCAAGGGAATGTAGCTGCGTGCGCCCTCGCCTTGTGGGAGGTGCGTTCCGCCAGCTTGCATTTTGGCCATCTGGACAGGCACCTTACGCAACGCTTGCACAAGGGCAACGCTGGCTCCGATGACAATCAACAAAAAGGCAATCTCCACCAAGAAGAAGAACACCGATGTGTCCGGGTGGATGAATTCTTGAATAATAGCTTGTGGGAACGTAGCGATGATGCCAATCATGATGAGCAAGGAAATGCCGTTGCCCACGCCTTTGTCCGTGATGCGCTCGCCCAACCACATGATGACCAGGGTTGAACACACCAAAATCAACACCGCGCTGAACCACCAGAACGTTGAAGGGTTGGCAACCGCTCCGGGAACACCTGCAACGGAAGTTGCGATGTAACCAGGCGCCTGCACCAACGTGATGGCGATGGTCAAGAAACGCGTGTACTGGTTGATTTTCTTTCGGCCGCTCTCACCTTCGGCTTGCATCTTCTGTACCGCGGGTACGGCGATGCCCAACAACTGAATAATAATCGATGCCGAGATGTATGGCATGATGCCCAATGCGAAGATTGAGGCACGCGTGAAGGCTCCACCCGTGAACAAGGACAACAAGTCGCCCAAACCGCCGCTTCCGGACTGAGCCATCTGCTCAGCCAAAACGTCGCTGTTCACACCAGGGATCACGATGAACGAGCCGATTCGGTAAACCAAAATCAAGCCCAGGGTTATGCCCAACTTCTGGCGCAACTCTTCGTGCTTCCAGATATTCGAGATCTGAGTGAAAAAATTCTTCATCTGAGTGGGGTTTATGCTTCGGTTGCTTCACCGCCAGCTGCTTCGATGGCAGCCTTCGCAGATGCAGAAAATTTGTGTGCTGTTACAGGTACACCCGTCTTCAATTCACCTCGTCCGAGGATCTTGACCAAATCACGCTTTCCGGCGAGGCCGTTTTCCATGAGGTCATTGAGGGTAACTGCCTTGAGCTTCTTGCGGTCGATCAATTCCTGGAGGGTGTCCAAGTTGATGCCCTTGTACTCCACGCGGTTCGGGTTCGTGAAACCGAACTTGGGTACGCGGCGCTGAAGTGGCTGTTGACCACCTTCAAAACCGATTTTGCTCTTGTAGCCGGAACGCGACTTCGCGCCTTTGTGACCACGTGTAGAGGTACCTCCGTGACCGGAGCCTTCACCGCGACCAACTCGCTTGCGCTGTTTCCGAGAACCATCTGCTGGCTTGAGATTGCTGAGATTCATGGCTAATGCTGGTTAATGATTTAAAGTTCTTCGACCGTGACGAGGTGGCTCACCTTTCGGACCATGCCCAAAATCTGTGGTGTGGCCTCGTGCTCGACCGGATTGTGCAATTTCTTAATTCCGAGGGCCTCAATTGTGGCCTTCTGACGCTTGGGGCGGTTGATCGCGCTGCGCACTTGGGTGATTTTGATTTTTCCCATCGTATTCGAGATTAACCGTTAAACACTTTGTGTACAGAGATGCCGCGCAATTGAGCGATGTCCTTGGCACTGCGCAATTCCTGCAATGCATTGAACGTGGCCTTCACGACGTTGTGCGGGTTGCTTGAACCCAACGACTTCGCGAGTACGTCCTTAATGCCAGCGCTTTCCAATACCGCACGCATCGCGCCACCGGCGATAACACCGGTACCGGGTGATGCTGGGCGGATCATGACGTGGGCTCCGGCGAACTTCATCTCCTGCGCGTGCGGGATGGTGCCGTTCACCAATGGCACTTCGATCATGTTCTTCTTCGCGTCCTCGATGCCTTTCTGGATGGCAGTTGCCACCTCACGGCTCTTGCCCAATCCGTGACCCACACGGCCCTTCTCGTCACCGACGACCATGATTGAGCTGAAGCTGAACGTACGGCCACCCTTGGTGGTCTTCGCAACACGGTTGATACCCACCAAGCGCTCCTTCAAATCCGGATCTCCGGTTCGGGATTGCTGCTGGTTGTCGCGTCCTTTTCGTTGTTGACGTTGTTCCATCTTTCCTTAGAATTTGAGCCCGGCCTCGCGAGCAGCTTCTGCCAGGGACTTCACCCGGCCGTGATACAAGTAGCCGTTTCGATCGAAAACGACGGATTCAATTCCAGCAGCCTTGGCCTTCTCTGCGATCATCTTGCCAACGGCAGCGGCTTGGTCCAACTTAGGACCCTTCGCGTCGTCAGCTCCCAATGAACCCGCTGCAGCCAACGTACGGCCTGCGCGGTCATCGATGATCTGAGCGTAGATCTGCTTGTTGCTGCGGAAAACAGACAACCGTGGGCACTCCGCAGTGCCGTGGACCTTTCCACGAACGCGGCGCTTGATGCGGTTGCGTGAGAATGTTTTTTTCGTTCCCATTGTTCTCGATTATTTAGCGGCGGTCTTACCAGCCTTGCGACGAATCTGTTCACCGGCGTAGCGTACACCTTTGCCTTTGTAAGGCTCGGGCTTGCGCAACGAGCGAATCTTGGCAGCCACCGTACCGATGAGCTGCTTGTCGTGCGAGGTCAATTCTACGTATGGGTTCTCCCCTTTCTTTGTTTCGGCCTTCACCTTGATTTCTTCAGGCAAGCGCATGACGATTTGGTGGCTGAAACCCAGCGCCAACGTCAAGTCTTGTCCAGCAGAAGAGGCGCGGAAACCGACACCGACCAATTCCAAACGAATTGTGTATCCATTGGATACGCCTTCCACCATGTTGTTCACCAGGGCGCGGTACAACCCGTGCTTTGAGCGGTGATCCTTGTGGTCAGAAGGACGCGTGAAAGTCAAAACATTGTCGTTCAACTCCACACCGATCTCGGGATCGATGGTCTGCTCCAGTTCCCCTTTGGGGCCTTTTACCTTGATTGAAGCACCGTCGATCGTCACTGTGACGCCTTCTGGTACTGCAATGGGTGCTTTTCCTATCCGTGACATAATGCTATTCCTTTCTTATCAGTAAACGGTGCAAATGACTTCGCCACCGATGTTCATCTTGCGGCATTCCTTGTCTGTCATCAACCCCTTGGAAGTAGAAACGATGCACACGCCGAGGCCGTTCAATACGCGGGGGAGGTCTCCCGAGCTGGCGTACTGGCGCAAACCTGGCGTAGAAACGCGCTGCAATTCTGTGATGGCAGGACGCTTGGTCTTGCCGTCGTAACGCAAGGCAATCTTGATGGTGCCTTGGTGGCCCTCATCGTCGAACTTAAAATTCAGGATGTACCCCTTGTCAAACAAGATTCGGGTCATCTCCTTCTTCATGTTGGAAGCTGGAATCTCCACGACTTTGTGACCGGCCATCTGCGCGTTGCGGATGCGTGTCAGGTAATCTGCGATTGGATCAGTATTCATAATCTTCAGTCTATTCGTGGGTTACCAACTCGCTTTCTTAACTCCTGGGATCTTCCCAGCCAACGCCATCTTGCGGAACAACACGCGGGAAATTCCGAACTGACGCATGTAACCACGGGGACGGCCCGTGATCTGGCAACGGTTGTGCATGCGCACGGCCGCGCTGTTTGGTGGGAGCTTTTGCAATCCTTCCCAATCGCCAGCAGCTTTCAATGCGGCACGCTTCTCAGCGTACTTCGCTACCATCTTGGCTCGCTTGCGCTCGCGCGCTTTCATTGATTCTTTTGCCATCTTACTACTTTTTGAAAGGGAATCCGAATCCTTCGAGCAATGCTTGCGCTTCCTCGTCGGTATTAGCTGACGTTACAATCGTGATGTCCATTCCGTTGAAGAACTTCACCTCGTCGAGGCTGATCTCTGGGAAGATGACCTGCTCCTTCACGCCGAACGTGAAGTTTCCGCGGCCGTCAAATCCCTTGGCCTTCACCCCCTGGAAATCACGGGTACGAGGCAATGAAATGGCGATCAAACGATCCAAAAATTCATACATGCGTTCGCGGCGCAGGGTTACGCGCGCACCAATGGGCATGCCCTTACGCAACTTAAAGTTCGAAACGTCCTTGGTCGAAATGGTTTTCACCGCTTTCTGACCAGCAACGCGTGTCATCTCATCGGTTGCATACTCGACAATCTTCTTGTCGGCAATGGCTTTTCCGAGGCCTTGGTTCAGGCAAATCTTGGTGACGCGGGGTACCTGCATCACGCTCTTGTACTCAAAGCGCTCCTTGAGCGAGGGTACGATTTCCTCAGCGTACTGAGTCTGGAGTCGTGGTACGTAACTCATCACTTCAGTTCCTCATTGGTTTTCTTAGAATAACGAACAAGCTTTCCATCGTCTCCACGACGACGTCCAACTCGGGTCGCGTTGCCCGCAGCGTCAACCACCATCACATTGGAAATGTGGATGGCTGCTTCTACGCTTTCGATGCCACCCTGCGGGTTGGCCGGTCCAGGCTTCACATGCTTCTTCACCATGTTGATGCCCTCGATCTTGACACGGTCGGTCTTGCGGTCGACGGACATCACAGTTCCCTGCTTGCCTTTGCTTCCGCCTGAAATCACCTTAACGGTGTCTCCTTTTTTGACTTTTACTCGCTTAAACATGGTCTTCGAATTAAAGTACCTCAGGGGCAAGTGAAACAATTTTCATGAAGTCCTTTTCACGGAGTTCACGGGCCACAGGGCCGAAGATTCGGGTGCCGCGCATTTCGCCGTTCGCGTTCAACAACACGATCGCGTTGTCGTCGAAACGGATGTACGACCCGTCTGCTCGTCGGACGGCCTTCTTGGTACGGACGACCACCCCTTTCGAGACAGCGCCTTTTTTGATGTTACCGTTAGGCGTGGCTGCCTTGACAGTCACGACAACGGTATCCCCGATGCTTGCATATCGCCGACGTGTACCACCCAACACCCGGATGCAAAGGACCTCCTTTGCTCCGCTGTTGTCAGCCACCTTCATGCGGGATTCTTGTTGTATCATCTTCTGATTTCTTTCTCTTTAAACTCCTCCAGGATTACTTCGCTCGCTCGATCACCTCAACCAATCGCCAGCACTTGCGCTTGCTCAATGGTCGGGTCTCCATGATGCGAACCGTATCTCCGATGTTGCAGGTTTCCGCTTCATCATGCGCCATGAACTTGCTCGTCTTCTTGACGAACTTTCCGTATTTGGCGTGCTTCTCCTTGCGCTCCACCGTGACGGTGATGCTCTTGGTCATGGAATTGGACGTGACAACGCCAATTCGCTCCTTGCGCAGGTTGCGCTCCAATGGTGTGCTTTCAGTGCTCATGAGTTCGCGTTCTTACGTGCATTCAATTCAGTCAACAAGCGCGCAACATCGCGCTTCTTGTATTTGAGAGCGGTCGTGGACTCCAAACCGGCTACGGTGTGGTTGAACCGCAGTTTCGCGAGTGCCTCGCGCTCCACCTCAATACGCTCCTGCAAATCGGAGTCAGAGAGTTGTCGGATTTCAGTCATTTCAATCATCACTCTGCATAATCTGGGCGTACGACAAACTTGCACTTCACGGGCAACTTCTGTGCTCCGAGACGCAAGGCTTCTTGTGCGGTTTCCATGGGAACACCGTCAACTTCGAACATCAATCGACCGGGACGGACCGGAGCAACCCAGTGGCTGGGAGCACCTTTACCCTTACCCATACGTACCTCTGCAGGCTTTGATGTGATGGGCTTGTCCGGGAAGATTCGAATCCACACCTGACCTTCACGCTTCATGTAGCGGTTGATCGCGATACGTGCTGCTTCGATCTGACGAGAAGTGATGAATCCAACCTCCATCGTCTTGATTCCGAATGTTCCATATGCCAGGGTGCTTCCGCGGTACGCCAATCCGCGTACCCGGCCCTTTTGCATCTTTCTGAATTTCGTTCTTTTCGGCTGTAGCATGATCTAACTCTTCTATCAGTTGCGCGAACGACGACGACCTCCGCCTTGACGGCCTCCGCCGCGGCGGTCGTTCGATTGCTTTTGTGGTGGGATGGGCGACAAGTCCTTCTTGCCGTAAATCTCACCTCGGCAGATCCAGCACTTGATGCCGATTCGTCCGTAGGTGGTGTGCGCTTCCATCAACGCGTAGTCGATGTCTGCACGGAAAGTGTGCAGCGGAATGCGGCCTTCTTTGTAGGACTCTGAACGTGCGATTTCCGCACCGTTCACACGGCCTGCAATGTTGATTTTGATTCCTTCTGCACCCAAGCGCATGGTGCCCGCGATGGCCATCTTGATGGCACGGCGGTGCGAGATACGCGCTTCGATTTGACGGGCGATGCTCTCAGCGACGAGCTTGGCATCCAATTCAGGACGCTTGATCTCGAAGATGTTGATCTGCACCTCCTTCCCTGTCAATTTCTTCAATTCTTCGCGGAGCTTGTCCACTTCCTGGCCGCCTTTGCCGATGATGACGCCGGGGCGGGCAGACTTCACGGTCACCGTGACCAACTTGAGCGTGCGCTCAATGATGATGTTGGAAACGCTTGCCTTGCGCAAACGGGCCAACAAGTACTCACGGATTTTCTCATCTTCTACAAGCTTGTCCTTGTAGTCGTTGCCTCCGTACCAATTTGAGTCCCATCCACGGATGAACCCAAGTCGATTTCCAATTGGATTTGTTTTCTGTCCCATGGTTTAGCTTTTGACGGAGTCTACGATGATGGTTACGTGGTTGCTGCGCTTGCGAATGCGGTGAGCACGGCCTTGAGGAGCAGTCTGAAGACGCTTCAACATGCGCGCACTGTCCACCCTCACTTCGCGAACAATCAAATCTGAATCTTCCGGGTTGACACCGGCATTTTTGGCTTCCCAGTTGGCAATCGCCGAACGGAGCAACTTCTCCAAACGGTTGGACGCCTCTTGTGGGCTGAACTTCAAGATGTTCAACGCCTGGAACACATCCTTACCGCGCACCGAGTCAGCGACCAATCGCATCTTCCGTGGGGACGTCGGGCAGTTGTTGAGCTTCGCAATGGCGACGCTCTTCATTTCTTCCTTTCGCGCTTCTGCAGCGAGTCGTTTACGTTTTCCCATGGCTATTATCGCTTCTTGTCCTTCTTGTCCGCGTGGCCACGGAACGTGCGGGTGGGTGAAAATTCTCCGAGCTTGTGACCAACCATGTTCTCAGTAACGAAAACAGGGATGAATTGTCGTCCGTTGTGTACAGCTACCGTCAAACCGACAAAGTCAGGCGTGATGGTGCTTGAACGAGACCACGTCTTGATCACGGACTTTTTGCCCGATGCTTGCATCGCTTCAACACGCTGGTTGAGCTTGTAGTGTACAAATGGGGGTTTCTTGAGTGAACGAGACATGGCTATTATTTCTTGCGGCGTTCAATGATGTACTTCGAGCTGCCCTTACGCGGGTTGCGGGTCTTGTAGCCCTTCGCTGGGAGGCCCTTGCGTGAGCGTGGGTGTCCACCTGAAGAGCGGCCCTCACCACCACCCATTGGGTGATCGACAGGGTTCATAACCACACCACGTACACGTGGGCGGCGTCCCAACCAGCGCGAACGACCGGCCTTACCTGAGACCTGGAGGTTGTGCTCTGCATTGCTAACGGAACCGATGACGGCGAGGCAAGTCACCAAGATCATGCGGGTTTCACCGCTTGGCAACTTCACGATTGCATACTTGCCGTCACGGGCGTTCAACTGTGCGTATGATCCGGCGCTGCGAGCAAGTGCAGCTCCTTTACCGGGGTACAACTCGATGTTGTGAATGACCGTACCCAATGGGATGTCAGACAAGTACATCGCGTGACCTACGTCCGGAGTGGCTTGCTTACCGCTGTTGATCTTCATGCCTGGCTTGAGACCCTGAGGAGCAACGATGTAACGCTTCTCTCCGTCGGAGTATTCCACCAAGCAGATGCGTGCTGAACGGTTTGGATCGTACTCGACCGTCAAGACGGTGGCTTCCATGTGCTTGTTACGCTTGAAATCAATCAAACGGTAACGACGCTTGTGGCCACCTCCGCGGTAACGCATGGTCATTTTACCATCTCCATTTCGGCCGCCTGACTTCTTCAAGGGGCGCAGCAATGGCTTGTGAGGCTTGTCCGCAGTGATGTCGTCGAACTTCGACAACACCTTGTGGCGGGTGCCTGGGGTAATGGGGTTGAATTTACGAAGTGCCATTTGCTTAGATGTTCTCGTAGAAGTCAATCATTTCTCCTTCGGCCAAGCTTACGATGGCCTTCTTGTAACCGACTGTGCGTCCTTTGATGATGCCAGTCTTCGTGTAGCGCTGGCGGCGCTTGCCGTCAACACGCAGTGTGCGAACAGAAGTCACGGTCACACCGTACTCCTTTTCCACTGCTTTCTTAATCTCCACCTTGTTGGCACCGTCCGCGACAACAAACCCGTAGGCGTTGTTCTTCTCGGTATCGGCGGTCATCTTCTCGGTGATGAGGGGCTTAACTAAAATCTGTGACATGACGATTCTTATTTGAGCATTCCCTCGATCACCTTGTGGGCGTCGTCCACGAAGATGAGGGTGTTACAATTCATGATGTCGTATGTGCTGAGGTCGCTCGCTACCATGACGCGGTGCTTCGCGAGGTTGCGGCTGCTCTTGTACACATTATTGTCGGGCGTTGGCAAAACCATCAAGGTCTTGTTGTCTGCCAATTCCAATCCCTTCATCAAACCGGCGAAGTCCTTGGTCTTGGGAGCGTCCATCTTGAGGCCTTCGACCACAAGAATGGCCTTTTCCTTGGCCTTGTAGCTCAACGCACTGCGACGGGCCAACTGCTTCACCTTGTGGTTGAGCTTCTGGGTATAGTCGCGTGGTTCTGGACCAAATACGGTACCACCGCCACGGAACAATGGGTTCTTGATGGAACCAGCACGTGCTGTACCTGTTCCCTTTTGCTTCTTCAGCTTGCGGGTTGAACCGGAAACCAATCCACGGTGCAACGTGTCGTGCGTGCCTTGGCGCTGTGCGGCCTGGAAACGCTTCACGTCGAGGTAGATCGCGTGGTCATTGGGCTCGATGCCGAATACCGCCTTGTTCAAGGTTACCGACTTGTCGGTCTTTGAACCTTTGGAGTTGTAAACATCTACTTTCATCACGCTTCTGGTTTACGGATTTCGACAGTGGAACCTTTGTGCCCGGGTACCGCTCCTTTGACAACCATGACGCCCTCTTCTGGGAGGATCTTCACGATTTCGAGGTTTTCGATGGTCACACGAGCGTTACCGGTCTGGCCTGCCATGCGCATGCCCTTGAAGACACGTGCAGGCGTCGAGGCCGCACCGATTGAACCGGGGGCGCGCAAGCGGTTGTGCTGACCGTGTGTGGCTTGACCCACACCGCCAAAACCGTGGCGCTTTACGACACCTTGGAAGCCTTTACCTTTTGACTTCCCCACCACAGAGACGTACTCCCCTTCGTTGAAGATGTCTTCAACTTTGAGTTCATCACCTGCTTGGTGTTCTTCGGCGAATCCTTTGAATTCAACCAGTTTTCGCATGAGGCCAACGCCAGCGCGCTTGAAATGGCCTTGCAACGCTTTGGATGTGCGCTTTTCAGAGCGCTCACCATAGCCGAGCTGAATGGCTTCATAGCCATCCTTCTCCAGGGTACGAACTTGCGTCACGACGCAAGGACCAACCTCTAAAACGGTGCATGGGATGTTCTTCCCAGAGGCATTGTAGACGCTGGTCATACCTAACTTCTTCCCTATGAGTCCGGGCATGATTTCGGTGTTTTTGTTTCGCGTTAATTAAAAATTCCCGTCAGACCTTGATTTCCACTTCAACGCCGCTTGGAAGCTCTAAGCGCATCAACGCGTCAACGGTCTTTGAGGATGAACTGTAGATATCAATCAATCGCTTGTAAGCGTTCAATTCGAATTGCTCACGTGACTTCTTGTTCACGTGGGGCGATCGCAGTACGGTGTAAATGCGCTGGTGGGTAGGCAGTGGAACGGGTCCGCTGATTACAGCACCGGTGGTCTTCACCGTCTTGACAATCTTCTCGGCCGACTTGTCGACGAGGTTGTGATCGTACGACTTGAGTTTGATTCGGATTTTTTGCGTCATCTTACTTCCTTATTAGCCGTTGCCTTGAGCTTCAGCGATCACTTTTTCTTGAATACTGTTTGGAGCCTCTGCGTAGTGGCTGAATGACATCGACGATGTCGCACGGCCTGAAGTCAACGTACGCAAGTCCGTCACGTAACCGAACATTTCAGACAATGGCACCTTCGCGTTCACGATGGTCTTGCCTGAACGCTCACCGGTTCCCTCGATGAGGGCACGGCGCTTGTTCAAATCACCGATGACGTCACCCATGTTCTCGTCGGGGGTAACAACCTCCAATTGCATCATGGGCTCCAAAATCTTTGGCTGGCAGCTCTTGACCGCGTTGCGGTATGCCATCTTGGCTGCGAGTTCGAACGACAGCTGATCCGAATCAACCGCGTGGAACGAACCATCCACCAATTCAACAGCCATGCTGTCCATTTGGTAGCCCGCCAACACACCGTTCTTCATGGCTTCTTCGAAACCTTTCTGAACAGAAGGAACGAATTCCTTTGGTACGTTACCGCCCTTCACCGAGTTCTTGAAGACCAAGCCCGCTTCTTCTGGAGTCGGTGATGGACCAATCTTCACGATGATGTCAGCGAACTTACCGCGTCCACCAGACTGCTTCTTGTACACTTCGCGGTGATCGGTGCTACCGAAGATGGCCTCTTTGTAGTTTACCTGAGGCGCGCCCTGGTTGCACTCTACCTTGAACTCACGACGCAAACGGTCAACGAGTACTTCCAAGTGCAATTCGCCCATTCCCGAGATGACCGTCTGGCCTGTCTCCTCGTCGGTGCGAACGTTGAATGTTGGATCCTCTTCAGCGAGCTTTGACAGACCGTTGGACAACTTGTCGAGGTCTGCTTGAGACTTGGGCTCAACCGCGATCCCGATTACGGGATCTGGGAACGACATGCTCTCCAAGACCAAAGGTGCGCCTTCAGAGCAAAGCGTATCACCGGTGCGAATGTCCTTAAAGCCAACAACTGCACCGATGTCCCCTGCTTCGAGTTCTTCGATGGGGTTCTGCTTATTCGAGTGCATTTGGAAGATGCGCGAAATACGCTCCTTCTTGCCGCTGCGTGTGTTGATCACATATGAACCCGCAGGCAGCTTACCGGAGTAAGCGCGCACGAAGCACAAACGGCCAACGAATGGGTCGGTAGCAATCTTGAATGCCAAGCCTGCGAAAGGCTCGTCTGGATCGGGCTTACGCTCGATTTTCACCTCTTCATCATCCACCGCTGTACCCACAATGGCCTCTACATCGTATGGAGAAGGCAGGTACATCATCACCGCATCCAACATGGTCTGAACGCCCTTGTTCTTAAACGCAGAACCGCACAAGAGTGGGGTGATTTCCATGTCAATGGTGGCCTTGCGGATGGCCGCGATGATCTCATCAGCTGTCAGGCTATCTGGATCCTCGAAGTATTTCTCCATCAAGGCATCATCCTGTTCAGCCGCTGCCTCAATCAACAGACCACGGTACTCTTCGACCGTGTCTGCCAAATCTGCTGGAATCGGCACCTCATCCCAAGTCATTCCCTTGTCCTCCTCATTCCATACGAACGCCTTGTTGGTGATCAAATCGACCACACCTTTAAAGTCGTCCTCTGCGCCGATTGGAACCTGCAATGGAACAGGACGTGCGCCGAGCATGTCCTTGATCATGCCGACAACATTGAAGAAGTCCGCACCTGAACGGTCCATCTTATTGATGAATCCAATGCGTGGAACTTTGTATTTGTCAGCGAGGCCCCAGTTGGTCTCCGATTGCGGCTCTACACCTGATACGGCGCAGAACAACGCAACAGCACCATCCAATACACGCAATGAACGCTCGACCTCTACGGTAAAGTCAACGTGGCCTGGGGTGTCAATGATGTTGATTCGGTACTGTTCGTCCTGGAATTTCCAGAAGCACGTCGTAGCAGCGGAAGTAATCGTGATACCACGCTCCTGCTCCTGCTCCATCCAGTCCATGGTGGCAGCACCGTCGTGTACCTCACCGATTTTGTGAGAGATTCCGGTGTAATAAAGGATACGCTCGGTCGTAGTAGTCTTACCCGCATCAACGTGAGCCATGATGCCGATGTTCCGAGTGTAATTGAGGTCTCTTTTAGCCATGATTGTAAGGCGTATTCAAATCGGTTATTAGAAACGGAAGTGCGAGAAGGCTTTGTTCGCTTCAGCCATGCGGTGCGTATCCTCCTTCTTCTTGAAGGTTGCGCCCTCCTCTTTGGCTGCTGCCATGACCTCTGCCGCCAAGCGGTCGGCCATTGACTTTTCGTTGCGCTTGCGCGCGAATCCAATCAGCCACTTCATGGCCAAGCTCTGCTTGCGCGAATCGCGGATGGGTTGCGGGATTTGGAAAGTAGCACCGCCCACACGTCGGCTGCGCACCTCCACCGCTGGAGTTACATTGTCCAAAGCACGCTGGAAGACCTCGAGGCCGTTCTCATCGGTGCGCTCTTGCACCTTATCCATGGCTTTGTAGAAGATGTCGAATGCAACGCTCTTCTTTCCGTCCAACATCAAGTTGTTGACGAAGCTCGTTACGAGGACACTGTCGAATCGGGGATCCGGCAGGATCAAATGCTTTTTGGGTACTCTCCTTCTCATGACAAATTAGCTCTTGGCTTTAGGCCGCTTGGTTCCATACTTAGATCGACGCTGGGTACGTCCCTCAACACCTGCAGTATCCAATGCACCGCGAACGATGTGGTAACGTACACCCGGCAAGTCCTTTACACGACCTCCACGCACCAACACAATGCTGTGCTCTTGAAGGTTGTGTCCCTCACCGCCGATGTAGGCGTTGACCTCGTTGCCGTTGGTCAATCGAACACGCGCCACTTTACGCATGGCCGAGTTCGGCTTCTTGGGTGTAGTAGTGTAGACGCGCACACAAACGCCGCGGCGTTGTGGGCAAGAGTCCAAGGCGGCAGATTTGCTCGCTTGGGTCTTCGTGATGCGCCCTTTTCGGATGAGCTGCTGGATGGTTGGCATTCGACCTATCTATCAGATTACGTGTGTACAAAAACTATTTCCCCAAATTAAAGGGGGTGCAAAAGTAGCAGATTATCATTTAAAAGCAATGGTTGGAGCCGCCTTTTTTCAAGCATTTCCCGCATTCGAAACCGCGGTAGCAAAAACACCTTGGTATTCAAGCGTTTTCTCCAATCCAAACCGCTACGCTATCGCACCAAAAAAGACGACTTTTAAACAAGTTGGCGAAGAGGTCGGTTGAATCATCGCTTTATCTACCCCCCTTCTTACCTTCGAGGTGTGGATTTTTTGAACGAATTGAACGAGGCACAGCAGGCAGCCGCCCGGCATGAAGAAGGCCCCATGATGGTCATCGCCGGAGCGGGTTCGGGAAAGACCCGGGTGTTGACTTATCGGATTGCCAATCTCATTCAAAAAGGCGTGGACCCTTTCTCCATTTTGGCGCTGACGTTCACCAACAAGGCGGCGCGCGAGATGAAGGAGCGCATTGGGAAGGTTATCGGTGAAGGCGAGGCCCGCAACATCTGGATGGGGACGTTCCACAGCATTTTTGCCCGCATCCTCCGCATGGAGTGCGAGCGCATCAACTACCCCCGCAACTTCACCATTTACGACACCCAGGACAGCCGGGCGCTCATCAAGGACATCATCAAAGGACTGGGCATGGACGACAAGGTCTACAAGCCCGCCAGCGTCCAAGCCCGGATCAGCAACGCCAAAAACAACCTCATCGACGCCCGTGGGTACGCCGACCATGCCGAGATCATGTCGGAAGACCACCAAGCCGGCCGGCCGCGCATCGCGGAGATTTACCGCGCTTATGAGAACCGGTGTTTTCGGGCGCAAGCCATGGACTTCGACGACCTCCTGTTCAAGATGAACGTGTTGCTGCGGGATTTCCCCGATCTGCTTCTGAAATACCAGCACAAGTTCTCATACATCTTGGTGGACGAGTACCAAGACACCAACTTCGCCCAGTACCTCATCATCAAGCAACTCGCGGCCTTGCGTGAGAACCTCTGTGTTGTCGGTGACGACGCCCAGTCGATTTACGGTTTCCGCGGCGCCAACATCCAAAATATCCTCAACTTCAAGCAGGACTACCCGGATTTTGCCCTCTACAAACTCGAGCAAAACTACCGGTCGACGAAGTACATCGTCGATGCCGCCAACAGCGTCATCGCCAACAACAAAGACCAGATCGAAAAGGTCGTTTGGACGGCGAACGGTGAAGGGGAGCGCATTGCCGTGCACCGCTGCTACAGCGACAACGAGGAAGGCCGGTGGGCCGCCACGCAGATTTTCGACCTGCACAACCAACGCCAACAGCATTGGAAAGACATCGCCATTCTCTACCGGACGAATGCCCAGTCGCGTTCATTTGAGGAAAGCTTGCGCAAACTGAACGTGCCCTACCGCATTTACGGGGGTCTGTCGTTTTACCAGCGCAAAGAAATCAAGGACCTGATCGCCTACTTCCGGCTCACGGCCAACCCCCGAGACGACGAAGCGCTCAAGCGCATCATCAACTACCCCACCCGCGGCATCGGCAAAACCACGATGGACCGGCTCCTCGTGGAATCGACCGAGCGCGACGTCAGCATTTGGGACCTCGTGACCGACGACCTGGCCCCGCCCACCAGCGTCAAGGGGGCGAGCCTACGCAAGGTTCAGGACTTCGTGCAAATGATGCGGGGGTTCGCGGCGGAATTGGACACCAAGGACGCCCACGACCTCGGCATGCACATCGCCAAGCACACGGGGTTGGTGCACACGCTTTACCAAGACAAAACCCCAGAAGGCGTCGCCCGTTACGATAACGTGCAGGAATTGCTGAATGGGATGAAGTCCTTCGTCGAGCAGGCGAAGGAAACCGATCCGGATGCCTTTGCGTCATTGGGTGACTTCTTGCTGGACGTTGCCTTGTTGACCGATGCCGATCAGGACGACGGCGACGAGAACAAGGTCAGCATGATGACCATCCACGCCGCCAAGGGCCTGGAGTTTGAAAACGTCTTCATCGTGGGCCTGGAAGAAGAACTGTTCCCGTCGTCCATGGCCCTGCAATCCCGGGCGGACCTCGAGGAGGAACGCCGCCTGTTCTACGTGGCCCTCACCCGGGCCAAACGCACCTGCGCACTCAGCTATGCCTTGACCCGCTACAAATGGGGACAGCTCATCCAAGCGGAGCCCAGCCGTTTCATCGAAGAGATCAACAGCGATTGCCTCATCATGCCTTCCGCCCAGCAAACCAAACCCACGCCGTTCGCCGGTGGGGCCAGCTTCGAGGCGCAGCGCAAGAACTGGCAGTCCATGGGCAGCGGCAACCCCGGCGCTGCATTCGACCGGATGGCCGCAAACAAGAAAGCCACCGGCACGCCGCCTGCGCATCCGTTTAAAAAGAAACCGGCCCAGCCGCCCGTCTCCTCCTCTGGCAAACGCATGGCGCGCGTCGACTCCTCGGCATCCGCACCCGCGGCGTCGAGCGCCGGACCTGTCGAGGGCATCGCTGAAGGCGTGAATGTCTGGCATGAAAAGTTCGGCAAGGGCAAGGTGCTCCGGGTCGAGGGTGCC
>CEWH01099780.1_pt1 | contig 20316 bp, 35 predicted proteins | sample 531231 | NCBI WGS metagenome assembly CEWH01 (sample SAMEA2622316, study PRJEB7988) | marine metagenome | biome: marine biome (ENVO:00000447); feature: surface water layer (ENVO:00002042); material: "saline water (ENVO:00002010), including plankton (ENVO:xxxxxxxx)" | depth 5 m | reverse complement strand
TTTTTTTTTAATTATAGTTTGATAATTTATATTTATATTATATAACAATTTAACTATTAAAATTAAAAAAAAATGGAAACTAATGAAGCTATTAAAAAATTAAATTCATTAATTAAAGAACTAAAAGACGGATATTTTAAAAAACTTAACAATACCGCGAATGAATTATTAGCCCAATTACAATCAAACAATAAAGAAGGCATTAATAAAATAAGAGAAATCACAAAGTTAGGGATTGAAGAATTCCAGAAAGAATTGGAAAAAATTTCAAATTCGTTGGAAGAAAAAATGAAAAAAGAAAGTGATGAACTAGATGAAGATATAGCAGAGGTGTCTAAAGAATCGGAAGAAGATATAAGAAAAGGTTTTTCTAGTATTTTTGAAAGAATCTATAAAAAGTTTGTAAATTTATTATCAAAAGATAAATCATAATATCTTTGAATAAATTTAATTTAAAGTGGGTGATTATGTCACCCATTTTTTTTTATTTTAGTTGTTAAAGTAAAATAAAAATAATATATTTGTGTAGTTAATGTTTATTATTAATTGTTATAAGTTAAATTAAAGCATGAACGTGTAAAAACCATGATATCGTACCATATCAAAAGTGGCTATGGTACCGCCACAGTGAGTTATATGGTTCTCACACTTGGCCCGTTCGTCTAGGGGTTAGGACGCCAGGTTTTCATCCTGGAAACAGGGGTTCGATTCCCCTACGGGCTACTGAGTAGGTTTTCGGTGTAAAGCTATTTATAGTACCTAATCAAAATCCAGCCATTGCTCACTGATGGACTGGGCTAATGTGAGAAAAAACCGAAAATTGTCCTATGGTGTAACTGGCAACACGTCTGTTTTTGGTACAGAAGAGTCGAGGTTCGAGCCCTTGTGGGACAACTAAATAAATTAATGACCAACTAAATTAAAAATATAAACATTTAATAAATAAGTGATATTTATTATTATATAAAAATTAATAAAAATTGATACGCTAAACTATGAGAATATTTTTAAACATATTAAAATCTACAGTAAAATATATGAAGAGTAAATTCTTATTAATATACGGGTTTAAAATACCTGAAATAATTAAAGATAAGAAAAAAGAGTCCGAACCAATTATAGAACCTAAAGAAAGATTTGTAAATATTGAGGTTGAAAAATTGATAGATAGATTAAATAGTTTTAAACCAGTAGAAGAGACATCTAAAAACCCTCACGAGAAAGAGCTGGGTGAGCCAGACCTAATACAGAAGTTTGAAGAGGATGGATATTCTTATGAAAAATCAATATGGTATGTTGATGGCGGCACAGTAGTTAAAGTAAGGGTTATATCTACACCATATGACTCTGAAGACCCAGACGAGTTAGATAGATTAAACTTAGAACAAAAACTTAAAATGGCCATAAATGACGAAAGATACGAAGAAGCCGCACTAATTAGGGATGAACTTAATGAATTAAACGAATCTATTAGCGGCAAAACAAGTGACACATAATCGATAAATCCGAATATAATTTAATTTTTATATATCTATTAGATTTATTTGATATTTTTATCATTTCATAAATATTTATAAAATATATGATGATAAAAAAACTACTAAGTGAATCACTAATAAGCGTTTATAATAATCATAAAATAAACGAAGGCCCAGAAGACCATCCAGAGGCTAGGGCAAAGTGTGTAACGCCAGAATCTCTCGCCAAAGATATGAATAGGGAGTTAGATAGAATAAATACCATGGCTAAAGATAGGGTTAGTCGGGGCGTTAAAGATGTAATTTATCATAAGAAGCAAATACAAGCCGTAATAAATAAAGAAGGTGGCTTGGATGTTGAAAAGTTTAAAAACCTAATAACCAAATTACCTAAAGTTATCTTTGACAAAAACCCAAAAATGGAAAAAAGTGATAAGGGTAAATCGCAGTTTACTGTAAATACTGGTTTACCAGCAATATCTGGAATTGTTTACGATAAATCAGATGGTGAATTTAAACATATAAACACATGTCCAGGTGCTGGTTCTTGTCAACTAGTCTGCTACGCTAGAAAAGGGTTTTACGGCATGAACGATGGTAAAATATTGAAATTAATTAGAAGACTTAATTTACTGTGGAATGACCCAGAAGAGTATTACCACATGATAATGGATGAATTAGAACCAATAGCGGTTAAGTTAAAAAGGCAAGGTAGACGAAGCGGTGAAGTAGACCAGTTAGTGATTAGATGGAATGACGCTGGAGATTTTTTTAGTGAAACATATTTCAACATAGCAAAAAAAGTCACAGAAGACCTACTTAGCGATGGTTATGATGTGAAATCTTATGCGTATACAAAACAGGCTAAATTTGTTAATTTAGCTGGGGATAAATTTATAATGAATTTTTCAAAAGGTTCAGCACCAAAGCAACTTAAACAAGTTGATTTAGAAAAAGTAAAATATTCAGACATAGTCCCTAAAGACCTATTCAAGCAAGTTTTTAATTGGAAAGGACCACACGCAGTAAAAGATAAAGATGGATTACCCACATTTGTTGATGGTGGTAAGGAAAAGTTAAAACAAATAATCAGTAAAGAATATAATGTGCCATTAAAAAGACTTAAGTACCAATTCGAATTACCAAACGAAGAGGGGAATAAATTCCAATATGATGTAATCGTATTACCAACTGGTGATAGCGATATAGGCGCTCAAAGGAATGATGTTCAAAAAACATTTTTATTAGTCCATTAATAAATATTTATTTTTTATATAGATTAGTTATATTTGAGTTATGAAAAACAAATTAATGATAGATGTCGATACCGATAGGGATGAGACACCAGTAATGATTAGCAAACCAGAAGAGTTTGATATTGAAGCCGCAGCTTCCGATAAAGATAAATTAAAAAAAATGATACTAGATGATATGGTTACAGTTTGTAACGGGTTAGGTATTTTAATAAAAGTTGGTGAAGATAATAACTATTTTTCTGGCGAAGAAACGGCCAAGATGTGTGTTAAATATTTGGAAGATAATTTCATAAACAGGGTAAAAACAAATGGAGTTGAATGAGTTTTATAACCATAGTAATATTATCTTTTTTACCAGCATTAGTTTATTCTGGTTTAATTTATATTAGTGTACCCTATAAGATAATAAACCTAAAAAAATCCCTATACTACCTAATATGTGGTTTTATGTCGGTAGGGATATTACTCGTCATTTATGAAACTTTCCCATGGATAGAAACCATGGGTCAAAAATTATTCAATCCAATACTTAATACACTAGCGTATTTACACTTCAAATTCTTTATTTCAATTGCGCTATTAGAAGAGCTATCTAAGCTTTTAGCGTTCTTAATATTAGAAAAAAACAGTAATAGAAAAAACAAAATAAAAGCACACCCAATAGCAACCATGTTTTATGTGTCAATGGTATCTTTGGGATTTGCAATACTAGAGAACATTAAGTATGGTATGAACTCATATGAGCCTGGATATGTAATAGCCCTTCGCTCAGTTACCGCTGTTGTTGGCCATTTAGTTTTTGGGTTATTCATGGGTTACTGGATTAGCTTTGGTAGATTAAAAACAAGACTTAAAAATCGCTCGATATTAGATATACATTTATCTAAAGACACTTTATTAAAAACCAGAGTTTTTACTATAATTGGATTACTTAGCGCAACAATATTACACGGAATATATGATTTACATATAGCCATAAATGATGCTGGCGCATTAACCACACTATATATGCTATTATTAGTATCTATATTAGGCGCTGTTTGGTGTATCAGGAACTTATTTAGATTGAAAATAAAGGAAACAAAATTATTAAAATAAAAAGTGAGTGAAATACCAATATATCCCTTCGATTTAGAAGATTTAGACAAATATTCCATAGAAACTAATGATGTTTTTTTTAGGCGTTCAGTTGAAATGATTGAAGTGGGCTTCAATAAGAATATGAAAAATATAACATTATTTCGAATTTTAGATGGTGATTCTGAATTATACATAAATTTACATTATGAAATGTGGGAAGACACCCTGGTTGATTCAATACAACATTTTGAGTATATAGAAGATTATGAAATGTGTATTAGGGCAAAAGAGATATTAGAAATAATTATAGCATAGTCACAGAAAATAATAATTAAAAACTCCAATATTAACGCAAGTATTTACTTATTAAAAAAAATGAATTATAATTAACACTTAAGTGAGTTATACCACTATAATATAACTATCTAATTTATTTGTATATTTATATTAAAAGCTCTTATTTTTTATGGTTAATAGAAAAATAAAAAAAAGTAAAAAAAGTGTTAATAAATTAAAGGGTAAAACTAAATTAGTTAAAGCAAAGACAAAAAAGAGAGTTAAAAAAGGTTTAAAAAAAAATAATAGAGAATACATTAAAGTCAGTGAAAATTCTAAATCAAGTAAGTTTGTTGAAATGGGTAATAAAGTCCAAAAGGGAGAGGTTAAGTGGTCTTACTATTCAGTTGATGGTAATGTTGGTTACCACTATTATTTAAAGTTAACATAATATGAAGTTAATAGAAAAAATAAATAAAGATTTCACCGATGCCTATAAGGCTAAAGATATGGTTAAGAAAAATTTTTTAGGTGTAATAAGGACAGAAGTAACAAAAGAAAGTAAAACCCCAGAAGATTCATACATAGTTAGCAAGTTAAAATCAATGATTAAAAATGCCGAATCAACTAACTCATTAAGTAGTGAGGAATTACTAATACTTGACGATTATTTACCCACACAAATAAGTGAAGATGCATTGACCGACAAAATAAAAGGTTTAATTGTTAAAGAATCTTTAACTAGCGTTAGAGACATGGGTAAAGTTATGGCTCATTTAAAATCAAATTTTGATGGTCAATATGATGGTAAGCTAGCCTCAACAATAACAAAAAACCTACTACAATAGAAATAAATAAAATGAGCAAAGAAATTGTATTTAAAAATTTAGAAGAATTATATAATAATAAAAAAGCCAGAAATTTCTTTAATCACCTAATTAGGTCTTATTTTCCAAGCGAAAATGTTGAACCTGTTTTTGTTAAAGCAGATAAAGATTTTAACTGTGTTATAACAAAACTTAAATTATCTTCAGTAAATCAGATTATAGACGGATTTGATAACAAAGAACTTAAAGATGAGTTATTTTCATACATACACAACATGTTAAAATCAAAGGTAGAACCTAATGATAAATTAATTGAGTTTATAGGTGAAAAACAAATAGCAGTTCAAGGAGAAAACACGACCACATTTATGTCAGCTGGGGTTTATATATTATTTGAATCATGGGTTGTTAGTAAGTTAAAATCTGGGGACAAACATATTGGCTGGTTACTAAAAGATTATAAAAAAGAAAACTTAGTTAAAAATAAAAAAACTAAAAGTAAAAATAAGATGGAAAGTAAAAAGATTACAAAACCTAAAAAAGAAAACTACGGAGGTAGAGCAACATTTTCAATGGGTGACTTACAAGGCTTGAAAGACCTAAAGAAAAAGCTTAGTAAAGGTAAGTAAAAGATTAACTAATCAACTTGCATTTTATTAAATTTAATATTATATTTGCATACAAAATGTATAATTATTAACTAAATAATATGCGAAGACGAAAACAACTACTAAAACAATATTTAAGATTTAAAAATCATATTTCATATGTTGAAAAGTCAACAGTTGAACTTAGGAGTAAAATATGTGTCGAGGCTTGCCTTAATGGCCAAGTTGATGAAACAAAAAGGGCGTTATACCTAAAGTATAATCAATATTTGGTTGAGTTGAGGAATAAAAAATAAAAAAAAAATGATTATAATTTTATTTAAATTATTGGCAAAATTAAATAAAATTTTCATTCCAAGCCTGACTAGAATGGGCGCTGATGTTAATAATTTAAAATCGTGGCAGATGTTGTTGTTAGGTTACAGATATTGGGTCACTAAAAATTCATATAAATAGGTAATTATGATAAGTAAAAAAGTTTTCTTAATAGATATAGACGGAACCATTTGTGATGACATAAAAAATGAGGAGTGTCACTTATATCCTTCCGCAAAACCAATAGATGGCTCTAGAGAAATCATAAATAAGTGGTTTGACGAAGGTCATCATATAACATTCTTTACAGCACGAGAGTCCAAAGATAGACTTGTTACCGAAAAATGGTTGATGGATAATAATTTTAAATATCACGGGTTAGTTACAGATAAGCCCAGAATTAAAGACGATGAAGAATATTGTTGGATAGACAATAGAAAAGTTAGGGCAATAACCTACTTAGGTACGTGGAGCGAACTAACCGAAGTTGACGCAAAAATACAAGTGTTTGAATAAACTTATTTTATTTAATTAAAAATAACTGGCAAATCATTTATATTTCCCATTTTTTATGTTATATTTGAACGTATACGCGAAAATATAAGTAATGAATGAAAAAAACACAATAAATCCAGAAAGTCACATGATGACTCATGGGTATAAACCAGAATTGAGCGAAGGCTCCATTAAGCCACCAGTATTTCAAACCTCAACCTTTGTGTTTAAATCAGCTGAAGAAGGCAAGGCTTTTTTTGAAGTTGCTTACGGTGTAAGAGAAAAGAATGATAATGAGGAATTAGGTTTAATTTATAGTAGAATAAACAACCCAAACCTAGAGATACTAGAAGATAGATTAAAACTTTGGGACTCAGCTGATGATTCAGCTGTTTTTGAGAGTGGAATGGCGGCTATATCAACGGTCCTACTAGAATACCTAAAGCCAGGTGACACAATTGTATACAGTAGTCCAACTTATGGCGGTACAGACCATTTCATAAATCATTATTTACCCTCTATTGGTGTCAACAGTATTAGAGTTTTACCAACAGACTCAATAGAAGACGTTTTAATATATATTAATGAGTCAGAATATGATAATGAATCAGTTAAAATATTTTACATTGAGACCCCATCAAACCCAACTAACGACCTATTTGACATAAATGGGTTTTCAAAGCTAAAAGATTCATTTAATGAAATGTATAATAACAATTGTAAATTAATTGTGGATAATACATATATGGGTCCAATATGGCAAAAGCCTCTAGAAATCGGTGCCGATTTAACAGTTTACTCTGCCACAAAATATATTGGGGGCCATAGTGATTTAATTGCTGGGGTTGTTATGGGTAAGGAAGAAGATATGATTAGAGTTAAAACTCTTAGAACGTTTTTGGGTAATATGGTTAGCCCACACACCGCATGGTTAATGTTAAGGTCTCTTGAAACACTTAAGTTAAGGATGGATAAACAACAAGAGAATGCTATTGAGGTTGCCAACTATTTAAGACATCACCCAAAAATTGAAAAGGTATACTACTTAGACAAACACGTTAAAGAAAAAAACTTTGATATTTGGATTAATCAATGCTCTGGAAGCGGAGCTATGATTTCATTTGATGTTGTTGGTGGTGAAAAAGAAGCTTTTATGTTCTTAAATAATTTAAAATTAATTAAGCTGGCTGTTAGCTTAGGTAGTACCGAGAGTTTAGCACAGCACCCATCAACAATGACACATATTGGTGTTGATGAAGAAATAAAACAAACACTTGGTATTAGTGAGAAGTTAATTAGGTTATCAATAGGAGTTGAGAATAATGTAGATTTGATTAAGGACATTGAACAAGCCCTGTCAAAAGCGTATAGTGAACAAACATAACATGGAAAAAGATAATATTGATGTTTTAGTTAGCAGATATATGAGAATGAGGAGAAAGAGATTATGTAATATGATTATAACTCCAATTAAATTATTATTAAAAACAAATAAAAATATACAATGAAAGGTGCAGAATTTTTAATTAAAAAAGTAGACTACAAGGATATTTTCACATATGAAGATTTCAATGAAGAACAAAATATGATGTATGAAGCAACAAAGGAGTTTGTTGAAAAAGAAGTACTATCAAATATCAATAAAATTGAAAAACAGGAGGGAACCATTGTTTCAGACACCCTTAAAAAGGCTGGTAATTTGGGGCTTTTAGGTGTAAGCATACCTCAAGACCTGGGCGGGTTAGGGATGAGCTTTAATACCTCAATGTTAATAGCTGATATTATTGGCGTTGCTGGCTCTTTTGGAACAACATTTGGGGCGCATACTGGGATAGGTACTTTACCCATACTATATTATGGGAATAAAAAACAAAAAGAAAAGTATATTCCAGGATTATCGACTGGTAAGTTAATTGGTTGTTACTGTTTAACAGAGCCTGGGGCTGGAAGCGATGCAAATGCTGGTAAAACTAAAGCTAAATTATCAAAGGATAAAAAGAAATACATTATTAATGGTCAAAAGATATGGATTAGTAATGGTGGTTTTGCCGACATTATGATTGTTTTTGCAAAAATAGGTAATGCTAAAAATCATTCAGCCTTTATTGTTGAATCAAATAGCAAAGGAATTACAATGGGGCCAGAAGAAGTTAAGTTAGGTATTAAGGGCTCATCTACTAGACAAATATATTATGAGAATGTTGAAGTACCTGTTGAAAATTTACTTGGTAAAAAAGGTCAAGGATTTGAAATTGCTCTTAATATATTGAATATTGGTAGAATTAAATTGTGCTCCTCAGCCATTGGGGGTGCTAAAAAACTAATCGAACAAACTGAAGAATATGTTAGTGATAGAAAACAATTTGGTAAACCCATTGGTACATTTGGAGCTATAAAACAGAAAATAGCCAGAATGAAAGCTAAAACATTCGCATCAGAAAGCTTAATGTATAGGGCTGGTCAGGATATTGAAAATAGAGGCGAAGAAAAAGTATTTGACGCAAGAAAGATGAAGCCAATAAAAATGGGCATAGTTAAAGCGACAAGTGAGTATGCGATTGAATGTGCCATTGCCAAGGTTCACGGCTCAGAAGTTTTAGATTATGTTGTTGATGAAGCCGTACAGTGTCATGGCGGTATGGGTTATTCGGCAGAATATCCAATTGAAAGGGCATATAGGGACGCTAGGATTAGTAGAATATATGAAGGCACAAATGAAATAAATAGAATGCTTTTAGTTGGTCAAGTATTTAAAAAAATAAAAAATCAAGATATTGATATAAAAGGTTTGGTAAAAAAAGCTTTTATCAAACCAATCACAGATTTATTTAATTGTTATAAGTCAGGTCTAAAGCTGGTTAATAATCACAAGTCACTATATGGTTTATTAATTTTTATCACTGGTAAAAAATATGGTAAAGATTTGGTCAAGGAACAAGAAGTTTTACTATCAATGTCCGATATAATAATTGAAATATATGCTAGTGAGAGCGCATTATTAAGAGCTATAAAAAATGGTGATGAAAACCAGAAAGAAATGGCCAAACTATATTTATATGAATCAAACCAAAAAATAAAAGAAAAAAGTTTTGAGATTATAGACGCTTCATCTAGTGGTTTAAAAAGGAGTTTATTAAATATGTTAGTTAGAAAATTAACGAATCATAAACATATAAACCCTTACCAAATATATGACCACATTAATTAATTTTTAAATGGAATCTTTTTTTAAAGGTATTGTTGAGTTAGTTTCTGGCCTATCTGACGACCCGTCCAGGGGGGTTGGTACTATAATAGTTGACCAAAATAATAACATTTTATCTTATGGTAGTAATACAATACCTACAGGCGTAATAAAAGATGTCGATAGGGTTAATAAACCAAATAAATATAAGTGGATAGAGCACTCTGAGAGAAACGCAATTTATAGTGCTGCAAAGAGAGGTATAAGTTTAGATGGTTCCAAAATGTATTGTACTTATTTCCCATGCTGTGATTGTGCAAGAGCAATAATACAATCTGGTATTATTGAATTAATTACCTCAAAACCAGATATTAATCATGAAAAATGGGGCGAATCATGGAATCTCGCCTCACTAATGCTTGAAGAATCTGGCGTAAAAATACGATATATATGATATTTATTAAAAAAAATAGTTATGAATTCAGTAGAGTTTGTTTATTGGTTAAAGGGGTTCATGGAACTACAACCGATAGAAAAAATAGATAAAGAACAAATACAAAAAATAAAAGATAAATTAGAAGAAGTGGTTGATGACACAGATATCAGAATACCTAACCGTCCAATAATATCAGACCCAAATAAATTTCCTATTTGGCAAGAACCACACCACCCTACCACACCAAACCCATATAGGGTTGATTGTAGTGACAATTTAGATAAAAAAACTATTGACGACTTACAATCTGGGGTCAAGAAAAAATAAAATATGGAAGTAAATAAAAAAAGCATTAAGGTTGGTATTGCAAATGAAGGTGAAACTAGTTTTTCAGTAGAAACATTGTCTAAATGGAAGCCAGAAAAAATAAATTATGTTGGCTCATTAGTTTTTTTTAGCTTTGAAGGTACGTTTTTCTCCATGAACAGAAATGACTTCAATGAATTATTCAACAACTAAATCAGTTAATTTTTTATTAAAATAATTTGGAATATTAAAAAACTTTTTTTATATTTGGTCATTAATAATAATTAAAATATAAGAATTATGAGTAAATGGTCTAAATTTATGCCCGATGGAAAGGGCGGTTACAATTCGTTTGAGGATTGGGGCATGGGAGAAGAAATAATGTACCAAGGCGGCTGGAAAATAGTAACAGCTATTTTTGGTGGTTTATTTTTTTCAATATTAATCGCACCCCTTTTATTATTCATTTATCCCTTGGATAGTCATACTCACAGATATCAATTCACTATTTTTGGTATTATTATGACCATAATTTTCTTACTAGATTATTTCTTTGGTGGTTTAATGTGGGCCTTATTTACACATGAAGGTGATGCTAATTTAATATCGGCCTTTGAGTTTTTTGCGGCTTTAAATGCATCATTATTAGTAATATATATTATATTATATATAGGTTATAGGCAAATAACATCACTATTACCAGAAATAACACCAAGCCCACTCTTTTGGGGGTCTATAATAGCATTAGTTTATTTCGTATTGTACCCCATTTTTGATGGAATGTTATCTGGTAATTATAGTGATAGTTTGATTTGGTTCTTAGAATACTTTAAATAAAGTTGTATTAGTATTTTAAAAAAACTATATTTGTTATAAAATAAATTGTATGAGCGTAATAAAATTTGAGTTAAATGAAAAACATATCAAGCTTTTAAAACACTTAGAGTGGGATGAACTTTCATTAGACAAGCAGATAAATACAAAGGGTGAAAACACACCATTTGGTGGTATGGATTATTATGAAGACATGGGGGTAATACTTTATGGCCAGCCAGATAACTTTGACCCATTCGAAGGAGACCCATTTAATTGGAGTGAAAGTCAGAAGTCAGAAATGGATAAATTATTATCAGAATTACCAATAGCTATAGAAGTAATATTATATACACAATCTTTTGATACTGGCAAATATAAAACTAAGTATCATGATAAGAATTGGAAAAAAATAAAATAAGTCATAATGGAAAGAGAAGAGAAATATTGTATAATTAAAGAGTTATTAATGCCGAACGGTAAAAAACAAAATGTTATAATATTAGATGGCGGTTCAGAAGTTTTGGAATTTAATTCTTACGAAAAAGCCGACTATATGGCCAGCGTATTTGAGTTCAACTCAGATAGTGGATATAAGTATAGGGTAAGAAAGATAAGTTAAGTGTCGGGTCTAAATAAAACTATATTAGGCTCTGTTTATGGTGATAATTCATGTCACAAGAAAATATATGACATGTTTTACCCAACAGTCTGGTCGGTATGCTCTAAATATTCTAGAACCAATGAAGAGACCGAAGACTTTATACAAGAATCATTTATTAAGGTATTTCAGAACATAAGTAAATTTGAAAACTCAGAAAATATGGTCGGACCCAGACTTGGTGGTTGGATTAAATCTATATCTAGGAATTTTTGTATTGACCAGGTGAGAAAATTTAAACCAACAATCTCTGAAAACCACCAAATCATTAATATAACACAAGATTCTAACTCAAATGAACAAACCTTTAGTTATAATAAAGAACATATAATTAAAGCGACTGAAAAATTGAGTCCTAGATATAGAGATGTATTTAATATGTTCTATTTTGATGGACTGTCTCATAAAGAAATTAGTGAAAAACTATCTATTAATGTGGGAGCATCTAAGGCAAATCTTTATTGTGCCAAAAAAAGAATAAAAAATATCATAATAAAAAACGAACTTGACAAATAAAAATAAAAGTATTATATTTGTTCTTGAAAAAAAAAAACTAACTTATGAAGTTTAAAGACATGACTGACGAAGACATTCAGTATTTTGCTGAGGTTTACAAAAATAAAAAATTGTCCTGGGATGAAAGAATGCAAGTTTTAATGGAGTTCACTGGTAAATCAGAAAGAACTGTTAGGAAATGGGCATCACAAAAGCTAAAATTATCTGAAAAAGATGATGTAGTATCACCAGAGTATGAAAAAGCAAAAACTAGGACCTTTAATAAGAAAAAGAAAAGATTCATAATTACATGGGCTCAAAACAATACTCCAGTTCATTTAAAATTCTTTAATAACTTAATAGAGTATTCAAAATATATAAAGGCTGATATACATGTAATGGCTGGTCGATATAAAAATCCAACATCAATATGGACCATGGGTCAACAAGAAGAAGAGAAATGGTCACCAGTTATTATACCATACTTAGATGCTGGGAGACATGACATACATAGGTATTTATCAATAATGTCGGATGTTAAAATACACCCTACAGCACATAATCCAATGAGTGGTATGGAAGCGATGTCTGGTATAAACTCATGTATATTTGGACACCCTAAATTACAAATGCAAACAATACCAGTACTAGAAGACTCAAAACCAAAGATGATGTTAACAACTGGTGCTTGTACTATTAGAAATTATACAGACTCAAAAGCTGGTAAGAAAGGTGAATTCCATCATGTGATTGGATTTGCTGTAGTTGAGATTGATGATGACAAGACCTTTCACGTTAGACAAGTTTCAGCTGAAGATAACGGGGATTTTTGTGACCTATATAATGAAGTTAAATTTAACGGTAAAGAGACTGTTATCGAATTTGATGACCCATTAGATAAGGCTAGTTACCTAGAAGCTAATTTTATTGACGAACCAATAACTATAGATGGTGAAACAACCATAAACAATATAGATAATATTGAAGCGTGTGTGTTGGGTGATTTACATTGGGGCCATCACGACCCAGAGGTGATATCTACAACTACTAAAATGCTAGAAAGAATAAAACCAAACCATGTGATACTACATGATGTATTCGATGGATATTCGATAAACCATCATACAATGAAAAACCCCTTCATACAATATGGTAAGGAAGTTAGAGATGAAAATAATCTACAAAAAGAGATTGATGAAATGCTTGAAGGGTTAGACAACTTCTCTAGCCATAAAAACGTTGTAATTGTCAGGAGTAATCACGATGATTTTATAGATAGGTGGCTAATAAGTGGTGACTGGAAAAAACAACCAACCCCAAAGAACTCACCCCTATATATGGAATACTCGGCAATATTACTCAAACAACATGGTGATTCATCTGATAATGTTAAAGGCGTTATACCTGAAATAATTAATAGAAAGTACCCTGAATTTATCACATTAGGTAGAGGGGATTCATACAAAGTTGCTGGGTGGGAATTAGGTCAGCATGGAGATATGGGGTCAAATGGCTCAAGAGGTAGTTTATTACAATTTAGAAGACTAAACACTAAGATTGTAGTTGGACACTACCATAGCCCAGGTAGAAAAGACGGTGCATTAGCAGTTGGTACCTCAACAAAAATGAGAGTTGGTTATAACATGGGTCCTAGCTCATGGTTACAATCACATGTGATTATACATAAAAATGGTAAGGCACAACACATTAATTTCATAAATGGAAAATATACAACATTCAAGTAATGGTTATATTTGACGATAAAAATGAGAGGTTTAGGAAATTAACACACATAAAGTGGAAAGAGAGTCTTCCGTCAATAAGTGAGGAACAGGCAATCCTTTGTGAGAAAGAATGGTTTGAGTTTGTTAATAACAACAAGTCAGAATCAGAGGTTTTGAAGAATATAAATGAGTACCTTATTTCCGAGGGATTAATAGAACCAATAAAGTAATAACTATTTAACAATAACTTATTCAATTTATCTATTGTTTTTTTAAATAAAATTATTAAATTTGTCACATGAGAGAAAAGATTAAACAAATACTTAGAGAAAATACCGAAGAAAACGTAACAAAACTTAGTGTTTTTGATTTTGATGGGACATTAGTTGATACTGGCATGCCAGATACACATAAGATAATATATAAAGAAAAAACTGGGCAAGACTGGCCATATAAAGGTTGGTGGGGAAGGGCAGAATCATTAGATATGGATGTTTTTGATTTTAAAGCAATCCCAGAAGTTAAGTCAGCGTACACCATAGAAAGGCAAAGACCGAACACAATGGTTATCAGTCTTACAGGTAGAAGACCTAAACTATCAAAAGAGGTTGAGGCTATATTAAACGCTAATGGTTATGTATTTGACAAATACCTATACAACTATGGTAAAGATACATTATCAAATAAGATTGAGCAACTAAATAATTTACTGTCTGAAACACCAAACATTGTAGATGTTGAATTATTTGATGATAGAGCTGAGCATATATCAACCTTCCAAAGTTGGGGCCAATCTTTAGTTGATTCTGGTAGATTAAACAACTTTAAAATCAATCATATTAAGTAATATAATGACCATAGAAGGTAGAATTATTGAATTAGGTGAAAATATAAATATTGACTTAAGACCTATAACTCAAATAATGAATAAAATAGGTGCGGAATTAATAGACGCATCTATAATTGGTACATCACCAGCTCTTTGCCTTCCTGGTAAAATTTACTTAGATTTAAATAAACTTGAAACTATTAGTAATGACGAACTGGTACCATTCATATTATTGCATGAAATAGCGCACTATAAAAGATTTACAAACCCATACTTAGATTTAGATAATAAAACTAAAAATATAGGATTAATGACTGTTGATGAATATTGTGAATTAGTTATAAAAGAAGAAATACTTGCGGATAGATGGGCTTCACTAATGTACTACATAATTTATAAAAATAAATTCCCTAGAGAGCTAACTCAAAAACTAGGTGAACAAACACACCTGAATAGGTATGTTAATGGTCTTAAAAATATTTACAACGCCTTTAGCCATTACGGTGATGAATCTAGAGACATTATGTCAAAAAACTTCATAAAATATGTTAGATAAAGAACTAAAAAAAATTATAGAAGATAAAAATTTTAAAAATTTTTGGGAAACCTATGACTATCTATTGTTAAGTGGTTATTCAGAATTAGAAGGCTTCGGAATATGTTTGGAAATATTTAACGAAAATAAAATATGGGATGATGTCGCATTTGTTAGTTATGAATTCAATAGTCAAAACCCATATCCATGGGATAATAATTCAACAGACAAACATCAAATAACCATAGGTGTTATAAATAAAGATACCGAACACTTAAGAAAGTTATTTAGATTTTATATGGAGTCCTGTGTTAATAATGTGATGATATTTGACATCGTTAAGGAGGTTAAAGATTTTGAAAACTTGTGTAATGAAAAATATAGTCTTAAATTACCAAAAATAATATTAGAATATTTGAGACACACATCAGAAAAATACTATGGTTTTGATGTGTTTAACAATAAACAAAGTAAATATTTTTTAGAAAAAAATAGTCAATACTCAATAGAGTACCCAGCTTACACCACCACCACCACTAAAGATTAATTATTAAATAATATTTGTTTTTTTAAAAAAAATGTTTATATTTGTGCGAATTTGTTATAAAAATTAATAAAAATAGTAATATGAGAATGGCTAGAAATGAAATTGTAGATTTAGGTGAATATATAATTAATATTGATTATAACGGAGATGGTCGTTTGAATGTTAGTGTTTTAGATGAATTAGGGGGTGAAATAGAATCCCTTTTTATTTCAAATTCGGAAGATAACGATAATGATGTAGGTGATATTAATACTATAAATTTAAATTAAAATGCTTAAAATTAAAGTTAAAGATTATGAAGATATTGATTTTTTTCTAAAAAACGAAAAAGAGCAATTCTTTAACGAAATCATATATTCCATAAAAAAAGCCTGGAAAGAAAAAGTTGAAGAAATAACTGTTGTACAATTCAATGTTGGGTCTGAAACATTAATAGAATTAAGTATAAATCAAAACGATTGGTCAGAGTCATTACATTTAGCCCTATATCATTATGAAAGTGTTGAAAAGTATGAAAAGTGCGTGCAAGTTAAGAAAATGATTGATGAGATATTATAATATATGACAGATAAAGACATTATCTTAAATTATATAAATACAAACTATGAGATTTACCATGAAGAACATAAATCAAATAGCGGAACAAATCTTATTCTAGGGACTAGAAATAAATCAACAAAAAAATATAGTGATATAGCAAAACTTATAAATGAAGTCAAACTACTTTATGGTGACTTTATTGGGGATGATGGGGAATGGGTTGGAGATTATATAAGTAATTGGTTTGAAATTGAAAAGAAAAAATATTTTAAAGAAATATATGATAAGTTATCTGAACTTGAGGTTAATATGGGTGGCACTAACTGGATTGTTACCTATAAGAACAATCAACCATTTAAATTTGATGACTTAGAATCAATATGGATTAAGTATGATAGCAAGAAACTTATTAGTAAAATTTATGATGAGTGGCTTATGATTCAGGTTGAAGCTATTTCTCAAAAAATTATGGGTATTAATTAGTGAATTAGGTGCATCAAAATAGAAGATTAAAATTTTTTATATAAAATGTTTGGAAATTAGAAAATTAATTTTTACATTTGTCACATGAAATTGATAAACAAGAATAAAAAAGCTTATTATGAATATCAAATTAATGAAAAATATATTGCTGGTATACAACTGACTGGTTCTGAAATAAAACCAGTTAGAAACCATGAGGTTAGTATATCCGAATCTTATTGCTATGTAAAAGACGGTGAGGTTTTCGTAAAGAACATGTACATTAAACCAAATGAGAGGTCTAATAATCACGATAACCACGAACCATATAGAGAAAGAAGATTATTATTAAATAAAAAAGAAATTATTAAATTAGAATCTAGTGTAACGTCTAAAGGTATGACTTTAATAGTTTTAGATATACATGAAACTGGAACTGGATTAATAAAATTGACGTTGGGATTGTGTAAGGGTAAAAAGTTGCACGATAAACGAAATACAATAAAAGAAAGAGACCTGGATAGGGATTTAAAACGAAAATATAAATAACAATAAAATAACAAAACATGAAAAGAGGAATCAAAATTACAGAACGATTTACAGTTGGTGAAACAGAATCATTTAAAAAATATCTTTCAGATGTATCAAACATAAAAACATTTGAAACCACTGAAGAGGAAGTCACATGTGCTAAAAAAGCAGCTAATGGCGATAAAAAGGCCATGGACGAATTAATAAGTAGAAACTTGCGTTTTGTTATTAGTGTTGCAAAACAATATCAAAGAGAAGGTGTTCAACTAGAAGACCTGGTAAATGAGGGGAACTTTGGTTTAGTACACGCTAGTAAAAAGTATGATGTTAATTCTGGGAATAAATTTATATCTTACGCTGTTTGGTGGATTAGAAGTTACATACAAACATTCATTAGTAATCATTCTAAAACTATTAGAATTCCAGTTAATAAAAATACTGAACTGATTCGTTTTAAAAATAAAATTAATGATATAACCCAAAAACTGGGTAGAGAAGTTCACATTGAAGATTTATTAGACAACATAGAAGACATGTCTGAAAAAGAAATCATAAATATGGTTAAAGTTGGTTCACTTTCAATATCTTCCATGAATAAAAAATTAAATTCTGGTGATGATACTAGCGGAACCATAGAGGACCTACTTGTTTCAGACTTTTTTGAACCAACTGATGACATTGTTAATAAAAATGATTCTAAAGCGCAGTTAAGTAGATTATTAAAATACTTAAAAGTAAGAGACAGAATGGTATTAAAACTTTATTTTGGTGTAGATTCGCCTTGTCCGATGAACTTACATGAAATAGCTACCGAACTGGGTATAACTAGAGAAGGTGTTAGACAGATAAGGGATAAGAGTCTAAGAAAACTAAGAGTGTTGGCCAAACAACACAATGTTGATATGAATATGTTCTAATCATATATGTACACATTTGTGTACATGGAACAATTTTTTTAATCGTTTCAACATATTTATATACAAGGATAATAAAAAAATTATTATGGACAAAGATTTAATTAAAAATATGATTAGAGAATCTCTTTTATCTGAAAAAAAGGTGGAAAGTAAAAGTAAGGAGAAGGAAGACTCTAAAGATAAAGAAGAAGATGAACAAAGGTCTAAATGGTATACAGATGTGCAAAACGCATTAGATAAAGACAAAAACCCAACTGCCCCATCACAGGTTGGTGTCATGAAGTCTATGGGAATTCCAGATGACAAAAAAGGTGTTAATAGGTCTTTATGGGGTAAAAAATTACATAGAGATAAAAATGATGAAGGCGGGGTTTACGAATTCTCATTTGATGAATTGGCTCAGATTAGAGCAATATTAGGTATGAGATAATCTTATATATTATATTATATATTCAAAGCCATGCAGAAATGCGTGGCTTTTTTATTATAGAAAAATTTAATTTTTTATTTGGATATGTGAAATGTTATTTGTAATATTGTAACGTAAAATTAAAAAAAACGAATTATGTCTAAATTAAACGGAAAAGAATTAGCAAACGAATTAACTAACTTTGTGAACAATTATAATTGTGACCATGAAGAATTTATTAACGCATTTTGCAGAGAACATAGAACACTACAACAATCATCTTTTAGATTATTCCTTATGTTATTAGATAGAATAGCATCAGATGAATATAGCACAGATTTAAGAAATGAATCATCACATAAAATTGCTAAAAAAATGATTAATGGTTTTAAAAAAGTAATCATTGAGGAACAAATTGCTAGGGGTAGTAGTAAAGAATCCGCAAATCAATATGCGGAGAGTGATTATGCTAAACCACATAAATTTTTAGGGCATATATAAAATAATACATGTTTTATTTGGATAATTAAAATATTATCCTTACATTTACCAAAAATTAATCATTAAAAAAATATAACCATGAGTAAAGTAGCCAAGTTAGTTTATTATTCATTTGCTACAAGAGTAGTAGTAGATGAGTCTTCAACGGAAGATGATATAATAAGAGAATCTAAAAGAAAAATTTTAGAAAAAGCACAAACGGAATTGGGCGAGAATCTTGAAGAAATCATTGATGATGAAGAATGCCCAGTAGGTACGTTTGAAACAGACCTACCAAGTATTGATAGAGTCATTCTTAACACATCTGAGAAACAATACGTGTTAATAGGTAAAGGAATACCAACACAAGTTATAAAGTTCGATAATTATACCGATTGGGATTCAGTTGAAAATCTTGATGGTGTACCTGTGTTTGATGTTCAAATTGATAATGACAATCAGACAATAGATGGAAAATTAGTTGGTAACGCAAAGCACCCATATACATTTCAATATGTAAATCTTATTTGGAGGGAAGACCAAGATAATTGGGAAGTAGGTTTAGATTATGAAGGCGTTGATGTTGAAGTGGTCACAGAACCAATAGTAGATATTCTCACAAAAATGTTACGAGAAAATTTGGTAAAGTAAAATATTATTCGTAATATTGTAAACAACATTAAAATTAATCATTATGAAATTATTTAAAGAAGGTAAAATTTTCGATTTAGAAACATCAACTTTAGTGGGCATGAGTACATGGTTTACTCACTACGATACCAAGAGATACAAGTATTACCAATCAACAAAGGGAACATTCTTTTCAATTGAAGAACGTGCCGAAACATTTAATGACACACATTGTTGGGTTATTAATAAAGATGGTACTAAAAGCACTTTAGGTAGTCTTCAAGAAACACTTAGCGATAAAGTTAAAATAAAACAAGTTATACCTTTAGGTGTTATGGAAGACAAAAGACTTATGAAGCTATACGATATAGCAAATGACACTAATAGAGTTAGCATGATGGGTACTGACACTAAATATAGTCTAACATTTTTTCGTGACTATGAAGTATTATTTGACTTAGAAGAAGTATAAGTAAAAAAAA
>CEWH01013202.1_pt1 | contig 20540 bp, 12 predicted proteins | sample 531231 | NCBI WGS metagenome assembly CEWH01 (sample SAMEA2622316, study PRJEB7988) | marine metagenome | biome: marine biome (ENVO:00000447); feature: surface water layer (ENVO:00002042); material: "saline water (ENVO:00002010), including plankton (ENVO:xxxxxxxx)" | depth 5 m | reverse complement strand
TAAAAAAACAGCCACGAAAGCGACCAAGAAGGTCGCTACCAAAGCGGAAGCTTCAGACTCTCCAGGAACTACTGACACCCCCAAAAAGAAGCTCCCAAAAGGAAAGAGTCGCATCGATACACCTGAGATTCAGGAAAAGATGCGGGAGCTCATCAAGCTCGCCAAGGAACAAGACTACCTCACTTATGACGATATCCACGAGATCCTCCCCAAGGATCTCGTCGACCCGACCGATGTTGCTGCCATCCTCGATCGGTTGCGTAACATGGAATTCAACATCATCGATTCCTCAGAGGTCGATCGCTTTAAAGATAAGAAATCTTCAGATGATGCAGCGGAAGAAACGAAGGACCAGAAGCTCGATATTCTCGATGACCCGGTCCGTATGTATCTGAAGCAGATGGGGCAGGTGCCGCTCCTGACCCGGGAGCAAGAGGTTGAAATTTCCAAGCGGATTGAGGATGCCGAGATTTGCGTACAGAAATTTCTCCATAAGTTTGGATTCACGGCCGATAGTTACCTGGCCCTTGCAGACAAGCTTCAGCGGGGTAAGGAACGCTTCGACCGGGTCATTCTCGACAAGAAGATCGAGAGCCGCGAGCGCTACATGAAAACGCTCCCAAAGCTCTGCGATCAAGTACGCAACCTCCATGAAGACACCAGCAAGATCTTCAAAAAACTAAGTGCCAAGTCTGTCCGGGGAAAAAAGAAGCTCCTGACTAGCCTCGATAAGAATCTCACGACCCTTGCGCGCCTTTACAACCGCTTTTACTTCAAGCAGAAGGTCATTGAGGACTTTTGCGAGGAAGTCCGTGAAACGCAGACCAAGATCTGGCGTTACCAACGTAAGCTTACCTCAAGGCTCAAGGATAAGAAAGAGTTCGAAACCAAACTGAAGGAGCTACAACTCTACTCTTGGCATGATCAGGAGCAATTTGAAGCTACCACTGGAGACCTGAATCACTGGCTGCGTGAAGCGCACAAAGCCAAGACGGAAATGGTAGAAGCTAATCTCCGCCTCGTGATCTCTATTGCGAAGAAGTACACCAACCGAGGGCTCTCTTTCCTTGATCTGATTCAGGAAGGGAACATGGGCCTGATGAAAGCGGTGGAAAAATTTGAATACCGTCGCGGCTACAAGTTTTCTACCTACGCGACCTGGTGGATTCGTCAGGCCATCACTCGCTCGATCGCCGATCAGGCCCGGACCATTCGGATCCCGGTTCATATGATTGAAACGATCAATAAACTCATGCGGGTCCAGAAACAGCTGGTTCAGGAGTACGGGAGGGAACCTACCCCCGATGAAATCGCTGAGGAGATTCACCTTCCCGTGGAACGAGTGCGAGCCGTCCTCAAGATGGCGCAGCAACCCATATCGCTGCAGGCTCCTGTGGGAGACAGTGATGACACAAGCTTTGGGGACTTCATTGAGGATAAGACCGCGGAAAACCCGATGGAGGAAGCTGGCTTCTCCATGCTGAAGGATAAGATCAACGAAGTTCTCGACACTCTTACGGAGCGGGAACGGGAAGTCCTTGAGCAGCGCTTTGGACTAAAGGATGGCTACAGTCGGACTCTTGAAGAGGTGGGTCGTCAATTTCAGGTGACTCGCGAACGGATCCGGCAGATTGAGGCCAAAGCACTCAGGAAGATGCGTCATCCCACGCGTATTCGCAAGTTGGAAGGCTTTATCGAGCTGCCAAACATGTAGAGAATCGCGGGCTACCGCTTGTCTACCGGGAAACTTATGCTCAATTAGGCATAGGGAATTTTCGGCTGGTATCATCTATTAGAACCTCGGGCGCTGAACCGTCTCGAGATCGTGTGGCACGGGAACTCCCCCTCTATTGACCAACTCTCCCTCAAATCTCGATTATCAATGAGCAGCTACGATGTCAGTGCAGTACGCTCGAGTTTTCCGATCCTCCAGCATGAGGTTCATGGAAAGCCTCTGGTGTATCTCGACAACGCAGCAACCTCTCAGAAACCGGAAGCCGTCCTCGAAGTCAGTCGCCATTACTACGAGCGGCTTAACTCCAACATCCACCGAGGAACTCACCATCTCGCTCAGGAAGCTACCGCAGCTCACGAGAACGCACGCGAGCTCATTGCCCGTCACCTCAACGCCAGCTCGGCAGAAGAAATCATCTTTACCGGTGGGGCCACCGACGGAATCAATCTTATCAGCTCCACCCTCGGGTATTCCGGTAAAATAAGCCCCGGAGATATCATTGCGATCAGCAACCTTGAGCATCACTCCAACACAGTGCCGTGGCAGATGCTCTGCGACCGATCAGGGGCCGTGCTGGAAGTCATCCCAGTCACAGAACAGGGCGCCATTGATCCAGCAGATTTCGATCATCTTCTCGAAAAAACCTCTGGCCGGTTGAAAGTCCTCGCCCTGACCCATATCTCAAATGCTTTCGGCACAATTCTACCTCTTGCTCAAATGATAGAGTCTGCCCATCGAGCAGGAGCCCTCGTGGTTGTAGATGGTGCCCAGGCCGTGCCCCACCTCTCTGTCGACGTCCAGAAACTCGATGCAGACTTTTATGTCTTCTCCGGCCACAAGGTTTACGCCCCCACGGGCATTGGCGTCCTCTACGGAAAGCACTCACTCCTTGAAGAGCTTCCTCCGTGGCGAGGTGGCGGAGAAATGATCCGAAAAGTTTCCTACGATGGAACGACCTTTAATGACCTCCCTTACAAGTTCGAAGCAGGCACTCCGAACATTGAAGGCGCGATCGCTCTTGCCGCAGCGCTCAATTTTCTTAATGAACTAGGCCTTCAGAACGTCTCAAATCACGAAAATGAAATGATTCGTCGTGCTGCCGATGCGCTCACGAGCATCAGGGGACTTGCCCTCTACGGACCAAGCGATCGTTCTGGATCATTATCCTTCAATATCGACGGAATCCATCACTATGACCTTGGCACCCTTGTAGATAAGATGGGCATAGCCGTTCGCACTGGCCATCATTGCTGCCAACCCCTGATGAACCGCTTTGGCATCACTGGAACCCTCCGTGCCTCATTTGGATGCTTTAACAACGAGGACGATGTTGATCGTCTCGCTGAAGCTGTGGAAAAAGGAGTGGAAATGCTGCGCTGATACCGCGATGTATTTCCATCTATTACCCCTTAAAATGACCATAACCGAACGCCAGGAACAGCTCCTCAAGGATTTGAGCCTTTTTCAGGATTGGACCGAGCGATATGAATACGTCATAAGCCTCGGGAGGCAGCTCACTGAGATGCCCCCGGAAAGAAAGACCGACGACAAGCTCATTGAAGGCTGCCAGTCTCAGGTCTGGCTGGAAGCATACTTCGAAGATGGGGGTGTTCACTACAGAGCTGATTCCGACTCTCAAATCACCAAGGGAATGATCGCTCTCTTCATTCACTTTCTGGATGGTGAATCTCCGGAGAACATCCTCACTGCAGATTTCGCCTTCATAGAGAAAACCGGACTCAAGGAGCATCTTGCCCCTACAAGGGCCAACGCCCTCAACCTAATGGCTATTCAAATGAAGCAGCGTGCTCTGGATTTTACTGGGGCTCACGATTGAGGGCCCCGGAGTGAGCAGGCTTCTCCCGGGCGAAAGGCCCCTACTCTTGGTTCAGCCACTTCAGCATGGCCTCGGCCGAGCGCAGAGAGATCCCCGGAAGGACAGCAATCTCTTCCGCGCTTTTTCCACGAATCCGGCTCACAGAGCCAAACTCTGCAAGAAGAATAGCCTTCCGTTTTGGAGAGATACCGGGACAATCGTCCAGTAGGGACTCCTTCATTCGCTTGCGAAATAGAAGCTCGTTATAATTATTGGCGCAGCGGTGGGCTTCATCGCGAATTCGCTGAAGGAGTTTGAGTGCGCCAAGCTCATGACTCAGCACGAGGGGATTGCTTTCCCCAGGCCGAAAAATCTCCTCTCGCCGCTTTGCCAGTCCAATAATCGGCAATTCGTGAAGTCCAAGGCGCTGTAACTCGCCCGTTGCCGAGCTCAGCTGACCCTTTCCCCCATCCACGATCACAAGATCGGGCAGGGTAATAGGTGCCCTCCCCTCTTGTGCGAGGCGGCGCATGGACTCCATGACACTTTCCTGGCTATCCACCGCCTCAGGGTTTGCCCTCGCTCCCTGCTGAAGGATACGAGCGTAGCGCCGTCTAATTACTTCCGCCATGCTCGCAAAGTCATCTTGTCCCTCAACTGTTCTTACTCGATAGCGTCGATAATTCTGGTTGTCCGGAACTCCGTCAACGAACCGTACCATTGAGCCGACGATATGACTGCTACTGACATTGGAAATATCGAAACATTCCATCACAGTTGGTGAAGCCGGAAGTTGGAGCAGTTCTGCCAGCTCCGCCAGATCATCTACTGGCTTCACGGTGGTAGGAACTCCCCGGCCTCTTGAAAACTGTCGAGTCGGATTGAGCGTCCGCTCCAGATTTTGCACGATATCTCTTAATCGGGCCGCCCGTTCGAAATCCATACGGGCCGCCGCTTTCTCCATCTCTTCGACCAGAGACTTCAAACGTTCTCTCCTCCCCCGCCCCTCCAGCAAGGCACTCGCCTGCTCCACCTGTTCAAGGTAGGCCTCCCGGCTGATACTTCCGATACAAGGAGCGCTGCAGTTCCGTATCACGTCCGCGCTGCAATGCTTATGTTCTTTTTCCCCCGGTTCTCTGCTCCGGCAACTCCGAAGCCCAAACTCCTTGTTTAACCATGCGATTGTCCCGCGCAAAGCACCTGAGTGAGCGAACGGACCAAAATAGCGCGCGCCATCATCCTTTTTAAGGCGGGTCAGAACGAAACGGGGCCAAGGGTCCGAAGGATTAATCTTCGCGAGCAGAAAGCGCTTATCGTCACGGAAGCTGACGTTATATCTCGGCCGATACTGCTTGATCAACTTCCCCTCCAACAACAGTGCCTCTTGCTCATTTCGAACAAGATGCACCTCAAAATCCCATATCGCGTCAAGGAGAGCCCGGGTCTTGTGATCTGCACTCTGCTTCCTCGAGGGCATGAAATGGTTTCCCAGTCGCTTCCGGAGGTCACGGGCTTTTCCCACGTAGATCACTGATCCAAGCCGGTCCAGCATGAGGTACACACCCGGTCGGTGCGGGATATCCCCAAGCCGGGCTCTCATGTCTGGACGCGCTGTCATCTCCCTTCGGTATTTTAGCGCAAACAAGAGCCAACGCAAAGAGACGACATCAAGACAAGCAGGGCGTATTACCAGCAAGAATACCAAAATCAGCACCCTGAAGCCCCTGAGTGCTCGATTTGAGGCATGATTATGCGTGTGCACAGCAGCACCCGTGCTTGAACGTTTATATCGAGCAGATACAATCGTGGTGCTTCATGAACCGCACTCTGTTCTTTGTCCTTTCCTCGCTGGCAGCCACTGGCGCCGCTCTGGGAGCAGAAGAGCCAGGGGATACAACGAAAGTCAACATCCTCGAAATCATCAAGGAGGGAGGACTGATGATGTGGCCACTTGGAGCCCTCTCTATCGGTGCCCTAGTCCTTATCCTTCTTCTTTTTTTCACGATTCATCGTCGCAACGTGGTCAATGATCAATTCATGCGCGTTGCAGAGAGCCTTATTCGAAAGCGCGACTACCTTGGTCTGGCTGGGTATGCCCACCGGAGAGGCGAATGCATTGCTCGTATTACCCAGAAAACCTTCGATTTTGTTACAAAGAACCCGGAGGCGAAATTTAACGAGATTCGGGATGTGGCAGAGGCCGAGGGGTCCCGCCAAGCCAGCACCCTCAATCAACGCATCAGCTACCTGGCGGATATTGGAGCAATCGCGCCGATGGTCGGCCTGCTGGGAACCGTATTCGGCATGATTCGAGCCTTTCTCGAAATTAACACTGGAAACGTTGAAGTAGTGCGCCAGATGAAACTTGCCGGCGGGGTCGCTGAGGCCCTCGTAACTACTGCGAGCGGACTCTCCATTGGAATCCTCGCCATGATTTTCTACTCCGTATTTCGGGGTCGGGTTCAACGCTACCTCACCGAGCTGGAGGCTGCAGCAACGCACCTTCTCGCGCTTCTGGGATCCCAGTTCCAGCAGTCTGAACGCTACCGACCTGAGAAGAAAGCGCCGGCGCCAGAACCCGCAGATACATACCAGATACCCCGGAGTCAAAGACCGGCTCCCGCCCGTCCCGGTCAGTCGGACCTGCCAGGCGCGTGATACAAGGCGGTCACTTGCGGAATGAAATTCAAGTCTCCAAAACCTCCCGAGAGCGTCATTCAACTGGCGCCCATGATTGATATCGTTTTTCTGCTCCTCATTTTCTTTCTCGTAACATGGCAATTCTCCCGCTCGGAACAGGACAGCAAGGTAAAGGTTCCGACCTCCAGTCAGGGCAAGGAGGAAACCCGGGCCATCAGTGAGATCAATGTGAATATCCGTCAAACCGGCGAACTGGTAATCAATGGCGAGATTCTCACCGAACAGGAACTGCTCACTAAACTTCGTGCAATCGTTGAGGTCTATCAGAACCAGCCGGTGAGATTGCGGGGCGACGGGGAGATCACTTACCAGACGCTCATGGGAGTGATCGATATTTGCCAAGAGGCGGGTATCTGGAATATTTCCTTCGCTACTCGGAGACCTAACTGACCTTAATTGGCCATGAATGCTTGAAGTTAAGCATTTTTCCGCCGATCTTTCCCGGTCCAAGGTTACAGTTCTTCCCTCTCATGCGCAGTTTCCACAACCTCTCGGCCCTGATCCAGGCTGGGCTGATTGTAACCCTCGTGCTCGCAGGGGAAGGAAGGAGTCAGGATCAAGGCCCATCAACAGGCCCCTCTCTACTGCCCGGGAACCAACCGTTGAAGGCAGATCCATCCAAGGATTTGTTTGAACTCGCACTGCAATCCTATCGGGAAGCAGGAGAGACTACAAACCTGCGTCGCCGGAATGACACTTACAGCGCTGCTGCTCGACAATTCAACCGGTTCTACCTCCGGTTCAGAGATCACCCGGATGCAATCAAGGCCGTATATTATCGAGCGATCTGCTACCAGAAACTCGACAACCGGGAGGACTACCTCACAGGCTTGGATGAAGTTCTTACCTTGAAGAGGACAGGAGCTCTGGTCGGCGCCGCCGCCTACCAGAGGGCCCTGGAGCATTACAAGGTAGAGCAGTACGCAGAAGCAGAACCCCTTTTCGAGATCGCAGCCTCAGAATCTGACGAGGCTAGCTACCGTCATCGTGCATTGTATATCCGCGCGCTCTGTTTTGAAAAACTAGAGGAAAAACAAAAGACCGTTTCCGCCCTGAAAGCCATCCTCGCTGATACCGGATCTCCTTATCAGCCCAAGGCGGAACGCGTTCTCGCACACCACTACCTGCAGGAAGGAATGAACGAGGAGGCACTTGCCCATTTCCTCCACCTTTCAGAGTCTACGGATATAAAGACGCGGGCGGATGCAATCCTGCAGTGTGCCCAACTCGCACGAAAACTCGGCAAACGGAATTTTGCCCGGAAGTATTTCGAAGATATTCTGGTTACCCCGGAACTGGAGCAGTGGCATGGGGAGTCACAACTAGCCCTGATGAGTGAAGCCTCCCAAGAAGCCAGGCACAATGATGTGATCACCTACTACGAGCAAGGCGATTACCCGCTCAAGAAAGAGCCCCGTGGCAGACGACTTCAAATTGCAGCCAAGTCCTATGCCGCTCTGGGCGAGGAAGAGAAATCAACGGTTCTCCTGCGAAAGCTCGCCTCAATTTCACCTGACGACCTAACCGCTCTAGAGGCAAGTTACCTCGTTCTTTCCCGGGAATATCGGTCCAAGGGCGAAGGCCATTCCCAACAGATCCAGGCCTTTCTCAAACGATTTGGGAAGAAATATGAGAACGATCCCCGTATTCACAACGCCCGCCTCATGCTCGCGGAAAGCTACCACGAAGGCGATCAATTCGCCTTGGCTGTGACAACCTACCAAGCCATCGACCTCACCCATATTGCCGCACAGAACCATCCGGGGTTACTCTACAGAATGGCTGACGCACAGCTGAGGGCAGGAAACAAGGAAGCGGCCCTGGACACCTTCAATCTCTTCATCACAGAACATCCCGGTCATCCTCAGATCAATAACGCAATTGTGAATCGAGCGGAAATCTTTCTGGAAAAAGCAGATACGAACTCAGCCCACAAGGAGTTCGACCGGCTGATCAAGAAGACGGCCCGGAGCGCGCAAAAGGAATACGCATGGGCACAGAAGGCCATTCTTTATAAGAAGACAATCGATACGTCCGAGGATGGCAAAGTCCGCCTCGGAGCCCTCGACAGTTTTGCACAATGCCACCTGAGACTTCTCGCAGATTTCCCGGAAAGGGCGAACGCAAAACAGGCTACTTCTCATTTCTGGCTCGGCTGGTCCCTCTATCGTCTTGACCGATTCGCTGAATGCATCATGCCCTTCCAGCAGGCACGGGAGGTCAAAACTGACTCGCTGCACCGGAGTTCCACCTTACACCTCGCGCTTGCATACTACCACCTGCAGGAAAAAGAAGAACTCCAACAGGAACTCGACCTTCTCCTGAGGGATTACAGGGACGAACAAATACCACGACCTGTCTTCGCATGGCTGGGTAACGCCCTGCATGATGACCGTAAATACGATGAGGCCTGGAAGTATTTGAGCCGCGCGATTACTCTCGATGAGCCCAGTGAGACCAAGTTACGCACTTGGCGCGCTGCTGGAGGAAGCGCTCTGGAATCTGGCCATCATGAGGCGTCACTCCGAGCACTGAATATCGTCCTGCAAGTTGAGGAAAACGACTACCGCAAAGCGGAAGCTCATTTTCTAATAGGGCGAGCCCACCTTGCTCTCGAGAACACAGAACAGGCGAGGAATGCCACCGAGGCCTGTCTTTCTCTGAAACCCCAGGGAAATCTTAACCCAAGGGCACGCCTGCAACTGGGAGAAATCGCCATGGCTCTTGGTGATCCTGACACCGCGACACAGTACTTCGTTCCAGTCGTAGAACTCTACAGCAAGGATCCAGAGATCGCTGTGATCGCACTTGGCCACGCCATCAGCGCCCTCAAACTCAAGGACACTCCCGATTCGTTGAAGATCGCGAAGGGTTACCGGGTGCGGCTCGAGGAACTCCGTAAGACGACCCAGGCAGATTCCCGTGATTAATCTCTCTCCATCACAAATACGCTCTCAGCTTTCAACGTGCACCTTGTAAATAAATCTGTCATCCGGCTCCTTGTGGTGATCTTGATCCAGCTCGCTGGGATTGACCTGATTCCGGCTCAGGTTCCCAGGATTGTCAGCCCGCCCGGAACGGATTCGGAAGTCTACCACCGCGCCAATCGGTATTTCAATTACGCTGAGAAAAGCCGGGATCTCGACGACAAACGAAGGGCGTTTAGGATGTCCATCCCCCTCTTTCGAGAGTATCTCTCCGACAGGCCAGAGGAGGCACTGGTCCAGAACGCCAGCTACAAACTTAGCATGGCTCTTCTTCTCACCGGTGACAGAGATGGAGCCGAGCAGGGGTTTTCTTCGATCATACAGCGCTTCAGAACCGGCGAGTGGGTCGCTCTCTCCGCCTACCGTCTGGCTGCCCAGCTTTACAATCGTCAGGATTGGTTGGGTGCGGCACCCTACTTCAAAGTCGCGGCAAAGGAAGCAGGGCAAGACGAACTGGCCCACAAGTCCGTCTTCTACGAATCCCGCTGCCTCCAGATGGCCGGCAAAAACGAGGATGCGATTGCACGCCTTGGAGACATCGTCAAAGATCCTGCTAACCCCTACCGCGACTACGCCCGCCTGGCGATGGGCGAGCTCCACGCCCGTGGAGGCAGACACGAGCAGGCTCTTGAAGCTTTCGAAGCGCTTCTCATTCCATCAGTGGCCCCACAAGAGCGCGCTCAGGCCCTTCTTGCTGCAGGGGTCTCTGCCGCCAAACTTGGGCAGGAGGCCAAGGCCCGAGGATTTCTTGACAGCACGATCAGCTCCACCGGAATCCAACCCAGATACAAGGCCCGGGCACAGCTCGCTCTCATGGAGATGTGCTTTGTCCGACAGCAATACGAGGAAGCGATCAAAGCATTCGAAACGGGGGAATACCTCGGTGAGCGAAGTGTTCTCGCAAAGATCGCCCTGATCGCGGGCCGATCCTTCGTTGCTCTGGACCGGCAAAAAAAAGCGATTGCACAGTTCTTCAACTCCGAGCGTCTCGCCCTGAGTGTTAAGCCCAAGCCCCTCAGGAAGATCGGCTTTGAGGCAAGCTATCGACGGCTACACTGCTTTTACAGGATTAACGGCGCAAACATACCGACTCAGGTCGACGCCTTCGCGGAGGCCTATGGAAAAGAAAATCTCGGGAGTCCGTGGCTGCACAAAGCACTCCTCATGAAGGCAGAAACTCTTTTTCACGAGGCAGACGGAAGCCGGGCCGCAGCCGCCTACAACGAAGTCAATCCCTCCGCCCTGCCCGTGGAAATGAGGGCCGATGTCTACTTCAAGCGGGGCTGGTGCCTTGCAGATACAGGTGAATATGGCCGAGCCGCACAGAACCTCTCGAGCTTCCTTGCGACATTTCCTGATCACGAACGTTTTAGTGAGGCCCTCGCCAAGCGCGCATATGCCTACATTAAGATAGGTGACCGGAAATCTGCCCTGAAGGATCTTCAAAACCTCCTTGATCGCACACCAGAAACCGATCTTGCATCATTCGCATACCAGTATTGTGGAAAAATTCACCGGGATGAGCAGCGTTGGCCAGAGATGATCACCAGCTACGAGAAACTTTTGGCCTTACCCGGATCAGAGCTCGATCGGAAGTCGAGGGCTGACGCGCAATACTGGATGGGGTGGGGTTGCTACAAGCAGCAGAAGTGGACAAGAGCGATAAACCACTTCCAGCAGGCGAGAGATCTCCTTCCTGAGCGCTACCGCGAGCCAGCTGGAGTACATATCGTACTCTCAGCATATTCCCTGCTGGACTCCGACCAACTCAAGGAGGGAGTAGATCAACTTCTCTCAGATGCTCCACACCAGCAATTCCCAGCCCGCATGCTCACGTGGCTCGGACTAGAGCGATTTTCAAAGGGTGATTATGACGGTGCCAACCGTTTCCTCGGGCTTGCAACCTCCCCGGAAGCTCCTACCCAGACCGATACTCTCGTATGGCGTCATCTCGCAAAGGCCCGCCTTGAGATGCGGGACTTTGAAGGGGCTGCGGCAGCCCTCGCCATTCTCCTCTCCCTCGATCAGGAAGACTTCTGGAAAGCGGATGCTCTTCTCGACCAGAGCCATGCATTGATTGGACTCCAAAAATGGGAAGAGGCGCATTCTTCAGCCGGGAGGGGGATTGCCCTGAACCCCTCGGGAACGGTTCAGGCTGGGCTTTATCTTGCCATCGCAGATATCGGTATGCACCGCATGGACTACGAGACTGCGGCTGCAAACTATCTCAAAGCGTCCGAACTGTTCATCGATGATCGGGAAATCAAACCATTGGGCCTCTTCCGGGCAGCCAAAGCGATGGAAAAGGGCGGCAATCTGGAAAGGGCGAGCCGAATCAGGGAGCAACTCCAGAAAGAATTCCCTTCCTGGAAATCACCGGAGAGCTAACGTTTCCAATCACGCAACCTGGTTCAGCCTTACCCCAGTCGGGGGGGTGCGGGAGAATTTTCTGCTTTCCGGGACCCTTCCTAAGGAACACCTCTTTTAAAGAACTTAAATCGTCATTTTGGTTGCCAGATCATCCGAAGGGCTTATTAAAATCCATCGCCCCAAACGATCGTTTCACGGGACGATTGATTCGCCACTTCCCCCTTTCTCATGACCGTACCCCCAATCCTTGTCCCGATTGCTGGAATCGTCGGATTGATCATCGCATTCATTCTGCTCGCACGCATTGTCCGGTATTCCGGAGGTGAGGGCAAAGTGGCCGAAATCGCCGAAAAGATCCACCGGGGTGCCATGGTGTTCATGAAGAGGGAATTCCTTCTCATTTCTATTTTTGCGCTAGTGATCGGGAGCGCTCTCTTCTTCTTTCAGAAACAGGAATATGGACGACAGCAGTCACTGGCATTCTTTCTCGGCGCCCTCTCCTCCTCTATCGCTGGTTTCATCGGGATGTATACCGCTACCAAGGCGAATGTCAGGACAACCCTGGCCGCCAAGAATGAGGGTGCGGCCAAAGCCCTCACCATCGCATTCTTTGGTGGTGCAGTGATGGGCCTGACGGTGGCCTCAATGGGTCTCATTGGCCTCGGAGGACTATTCGCATTTTTTAAAGACCATCACGAAGTCGCCGAGATCATGGAGGGCTTTGCCATGGGAGCCTCGCTGGTTGCTCTCTTCTACCGGGTTGGGGGCGGAATCTTCACCAAGGCCGCGGACGTCGGTGCCGATCTCGTCGGCAAGGTTGAAGCAGGTATTCCCGAGGACGATCCGAGAAACCCGGGAGTTATCGCCGACAACGTCGGTGATAATGTCGGCGATGTTGCCGGAATGGGATCCGACATTTTCGAATCCTACTGTAACGCACAGATTGCCACCCTCGCAATCGCGGCTGCAGTTGGGGCCCGGGCCATCAATTCCGCAGATGAACAAGCCCTCGCCTTTATTGAAAAAATTGGAGCTGCTCCCGGCCAAAAAGGGATGGAGCAGCTCATGCAGCTCCCCCTTCTCCTCACCGCTGTCGGTCTCCTCTGCTCTCTTCTCGGCATCCTTATCGTCAAAAGCCTTGCTGGCAAAAATCCGGCTGAAGCCCTTCGATTTGGAACGATCGGTTCAGCTGTTCTCTACATTGGTGCGGCCTTTGGCCTCGCCAGCATGCTCGGTCTGAGCCCGAATGTAGGGCTCTGTATCCTCTGCGGCGCGGTAGGAGGAATCATAATCGGGCTTATCACGGAGCACTTCACCGGCGGCAAACCCATCAAGGAAATCGCGCGCCAAGGCGAGACAGGAGTCGCCACTATCATGATTGCCGGCCTCTCGGTCGGTTTGAAATCAGTCGCTATTCCTCTGCTCACGATTGCCGCTACAATTTACGTCTCTTTTGAGTTTGCCGGCCTCTACGGAGTGGGGATCGCAGCTGTGGGCATGCTCGGCACGGTAGGAATCACCATGGCTATCGATGCCTACGGACCCGTAGCCGACAACGCTGGTGGAATAGCCGAAATGGCTGCGATGGGCGAAGAGACGCGCAAGATCACCGACGGTCTGGATGCGGTCGGGAATACCACTGCTGCCATTGGAAAAGGGTTTGCCATTGGAGCAGCTGGTCTCTCAGCCCTCGCCCTGACTACGGCTTTCATCCAGAAGACAGGAGTTGTGCTGAATCTGAGCCAACCGGAAATCCTGCGGACTTTCTTCGTGGGTGTCTTTATTGGAGGAGTTGTCCCCTTCCTTAATGGAGCGATCACCATGGATGCCGTCGGCCGGGCAGCCTTTGACATGATTTCTGAGATCCGGCGTCAGTTTCGTGAAATCCCTGGCCTTCTTGAGGGCACCGGCGAACCCGACTCCGACCGCTGCGTCGATATCGCCACAAAAGCTGCTACCAAGCGAATGATCCTGCCAGCGATCCTCGCGGTGGGGACCCCAGTGGCCGTCGGCTTCGGCTTTGGAGCAGAAGGCGCCACGGCCCTCGCCGGAACACTTTGCGGAGCCCTTCTTGGGTGTATCCTCCTCGCTCTGATGATGTCTAATGCCGGTGGCGCATGGGACAATGCCAAGAAATATGTCGAGGATGGCCACTTCGGAGGTAAAGGCGGAGAAACGCACAAGGGATGCGTCGTTGGCGATACTGTGGGCGACCCTCTTAAGGACACCTCGGGCCCGTCTATGAACATTATGATCAACGTGATGGCAATCGTCAGCCTTGTGATCGCCCCACTTCTTGCCTGAAGGGCAGACCGCCGGTGAGGACTCAGACAGGAGGAACTGGCTCTTCCTTCTCCTCGGCCTGAGAGCGGACCAGATTAGCCACCAGCGGTTTGAGGGTAAGTCCCTGCACCGCAATTGAGAAAATCACAATCACGTAAGTCGCCACCAGGATCACCTCCCTGTGCTCTATCGACTTGGGTATCGCGAGAGCTAGAGCCACTGAAATCCCGCCCCGAAGTCCTCCCCAGGTCAGAACCCGCACTACTCCGGGAGAGAATTCCCGTTTTCTTCTCAACAGCATCACAGGCACTGAGGTAGCCGTAAATCGAGCACCCAGAACAACCACGATAAGGATAGCCCCCGCGGCAACTGCCTTGCCCGACAAATCCAGCACAAACAACTCCAGCCCGATCAGGAGGAACAAAACCGCGTTCAGAATCTCATCAACGAGCTCCCAGAAAGTATCCAGGTGCTCCCGGGTCTTGTCACTCATGGCGAAGCTCCGTCCATGATTACCCATCATGAGGCCGGCGACCACCATCGCAAGAGGCCCACTCAGGTGCCATTGAGAAGCGAGGCGGTAGCCAGCTACCACTAATGCCAGAGTGATCAGGATTTCCATCTGGTAGTTATCGATCGAACGGAGCATGAAGTATGCTCCCAGTCCGAGAACGAATCCCCACAGCATCCCACCTCCAGCTTCCCACAGAAACAACTGAACTATATCTCCTGCTCCGGAAATACCGTGATCCCCTTGACCACCGACCGCAATTCCGAGGAGTGCAAGGAATACCACGACCCCTACCCCGTCATTGAAAAGTGACTCACCCGTAATCTTGGTCTCGAGGGATTTGGGTGCCCCCGCTGTCTTGAGAATCCCGAGAACAGCTACCGGATCTGTCGGTGAAATAAGGGATCCGAACACGAGGCACCAGATGAATGGCACCTCGAATCCGAACATGGGCAGAAGGAGCCAAGAAGCACCTCCGACAAGAAACGTCGAGAGAATCACTCCAAAACTCGCCATGATGGATACCACCTTCTTCTGGTCCAGAAGGTCCCCAAGGTTGACGTGAAGAGCGCCTGCAAACAGCAGGAAACTCAGCATTCCCTCCATCAAAGCCTTATTGAAATCGATAGACTCCACAAAGCGATCGGCTGCTTCCGGCAGAAGAGGAAGAGCATCCCTGAACAACAGGAGCACAACGCTAACTAACAAGCTGATCAGCATGATTCCGATCGTGGTGGGCAACTTGAACAGCTTCAGATTCAGGTAACCAAAAACGGCAGCAAGAACGAGGAGGACGGAGGCAAGATCAAGAAATTCCATGGGACTGCATTGGTGTGAGGTTCAGGCTCGGCCCTTGAGCTAAAGGCCCTTCATTCGGGATTGGCAGGTGAATCGGAGAATCCAAATTTGTCACCGACTGCAGACCACCCCGTGGAGAGCACTTCATCAATGATCACCTGATCAGGACCGGAATTCTCTGCAAATCGAATTTTCACAATAAAAGCCCGGGCTTTTCCCTCCTTGTCTCCGTAGCGGACCAACCTCTTTTCTTCCTCGGAGCGACGTGCCACATATCCGAAGAGTGTATGTTCACGGTCAGGAGATTGAAGGCGAAAGGAAGCCCATTTAGCTTCATCTTCAAATCCATAGTTGTAGTAATCAACCTTTGAGCAAAGGACCCGGAAGACCACCGGCGTCATCGTGCGGGCCTCCCGGATGTCCTCCCACGTCATCTCGGAGTAACCAACCCAGCTCTCCCAATCGACCCGATAGCCATTCTCACCGCGCTGAACAGTGATCGGCCTGCGGCTATTATCAGAAAAAATAACATCGGTCGCCCAGAGGTCTCCATTTTTTACGATACGCCCACCGGAAGCTACCTTTTTGGCCACCTTGGGCTTCAACTCATGTGTTCGGTAATAGTCCCTGATTCTATCCTGCTGGTAGCGATCCCGGAGAGTAACGGCAAGAAGCTCGTCCACGGTAGTAGCCCCGAGGAACCTCTCGACTGCCTCAGTCATCGCAGCAATCTCGGCATCAATATCCGCCGTTCGTAATTCTTGTACAAGCACTCCTTCTTCGTTCTCTTCTCCAAGAACTATTCCTTCTCTCGCGAGCATGACATCCCCAGGAGAAGCCGTGCCCTCTTCGTTGTCTCGATCCACAAGAAAAAGAATCAGTACTCCCGCGATCAGGACGGCAGCGATGAGACCTCCAAAAAGCACAATCTTCCAGGAAGTAGCTTGAGCATTTCCTGAAAGCTCCTCAGAGGATTCCGAATCCCAGTCGAGTTTCTCCGATCTCCTTCTCCCTTTCACGACCTTGCGGCGCCTCTTTCTCCTCCTTCTGGTTCTGTCTTTAGAGCGAGGCTGAATCTTCAGAGATTCCTCATTCTCCGACCTGTCTATTGTCAAATCGGCTTTCCGAAAGTCCTGCCCGATACTTCGGCTCACCACCACATCAGCCTTCCGAAATTCTTGCTCGACCGTTCGGTTCACCACCACGTCAGGCTTCCGGCTTTGTTCCTCCTTAATTCGCCCTCTCGGCAGATCGCCTGCCATATTAACATCAGCCTGCGCCTGTACCTGCCTCGGCCTCACCGCCACCGCCATCGCAGCAGTATTCGAGGGCCGTGAAACGCCAACACCCATAATTTCCCCACAACTTGGGCACTCCACCATTACTCCGCTGGAGCTAGCAGGAAGTCGAAAAATGGCATGGCATAAGGGGCAGGAATATGCGCTCCATTCGTTGTGGACCTCGTTGGGGCCTTGCTCCATCGTGCAGGCAGGATAATACCCGACCCGGAGCGGCTCAATCTGATTTGATCTCGATCTTTTTCGGGCGCCGAAGCGGGATCCCCCCATCTTCATCGCCGAGAATTTCAGTCTCCAGTAGCAAACTGGGACCCTTCACAAAAATGCTCAATTCCCCCTGAATGTTCTCCAGACTCACCAACTCGGCATCGTAGGGGTCTTCTCCAATTAGTCCACTCGCCTGAGGAAGAATCGGAGCTACCGGGAGAAGCTGCTGGTCACCTGATTCCATCGCCAGAGGTCCATAGCGCTTCAGAACCTCATTGGTTCCAATACCCCCCTTCCCATGTAGGTCGCATAATCCAAGTTTTATCCGGTCAGCACGCAGCCACTCGGTCTTGCCCGCATAACGAAAGCTTCGATTTCCCTGTGTATCTTCCACCGAGTCGTAACAGTAGCGGGTTGCCAGCAACCCGGAATGACGGCAAACCTTCGCAGGCGTCAATCCTTCGGGGACCTCAATCCCTTTACCAGGATAATGCTGATCAGCGATATTCATCACCTCAGCCCATGGACGAAAAGTGAGATGTTTTCCAAAAGCGTTCTCGTAGACCGCTTTTTTTCCCTGATGAAACCCTACCCAGACTCCCAGGACTACTCTACCGTTATACCCAAGGCTCCATCCGTCGGCAAAATCATGCGTGGTTCCGGTCTTAACCGCTCCCGGAAAAGAGGGGGAGGCAATGGCTGAGGCCTCCTCTGCAAGGTTTCCATCGATCATGGATTTTCTCAGCATTTCGTGAATCTGATAGGCCGTGATCTCGTCACATGCGGCCTCAACCCCGGACTTTGCGGGAGCAGGCGCTTTGTAAACCACCTCTCCTTTTCCATTCTCAATACGCTCGATGTAGCGGGGTTTACCGGGAAGCTGACCCTTACGGGAAATCGCGGCATAAACCCCAACCGCTTCCCGAAGTGAAACTGAGTCGTGACCGAGAAGCATCCGGGTAAGGAGATCTTCTCTGCCCACCGGAAGACCAAATGCTCTGGCTTGCGCCGCGACCCGCGCAAGGGTCAACTCGCGCCCCAACCGCACCGTGGCGGCCAATTTGGAAGAGGACAGCGCCCGCGCACTGGAAATTCGCCCCTCATAATGCGGATTCGTAACTTCCATACCCCACTCCCCGAGAATCCCCTCCTGAGCACCTACCGCAACCGCCCGCGCATCCATTGCCTCATCGCGGACAGTGGTGCAGGGGTGACCTCCATCCTGCAAGGCAGCTGCATAGACCATTGGTAGAAAGGCTGTTCCAAATGGCCTCCTCCCGAGCTCAATAAAATCATACTGGGAATGCGCGTAGTCCCTGCCTCCGACATGAGCGAGAACGTTTCCCGTATCCGGATCGATCATCAGGGCAGCGCCCTGCACGTAGGCGGGCACTTTACCTGGAGAGGGCTCGAAGTCCCTGCGCTTCTGATGGCTGTATCCCGTCCTGGCCTCGATGACGTCCAGATGCTCCCGCAAGCTCTGCTCGGCCTGCTCCTGCACATCCCGGTCAATTGTAGTATGAATTCTGAATCCGCCCCGGGACATCGCCTCAATACCCACTTTCTCGAGGGCGATATCATCGACGATTTCATAAAGGTGCGACTTCCCCTTCCGTAAGGGTTTAGGGTTGACCACCACGGGCTTGCTGGAGAGCCGCATCCATTCCGCTTCTGTGATCATTTCCTCGGTCAGCATCCGGTTCAACACGTGATCCCGTGCCTTGCGATTCCTCTCTGGATTGGAAAGGGGAGAAATCAGAGTTGGGTTTTTTACACACGCCACCAGCGAGGCGCACTCCTCGACTGTAAGCGCCATGGGCTCCTTTCCAAAGTATCCCAACGCCGCGGAGCGTACACCATAGTATCCGTGTCCAAAGGGAATCCGGTTCAGATAATACTCGAGAACCACCCTCTTCATGCGACCCTTTCTCTCCGTTTCATCGGGATACTCTGCCATCAGCGAACGCGTGAGGTGCCGCTCGATCCGCAGGGCGAGAAAGGCCTCCACGATTTTTCTCTCGATGCCTGTCTGCCCAAGAGCGCGGGCCCCCGACTTCAAATCGAAGGCATTTCGGGCCAGCTGCATGGTAATTGTGCTGGCACCCTGAGTCACCGCCCGGGCCTTAAAGTTCAACCAGACCGCCCGGGCCACCCCGACCTGGTCGACTCCATTATGCTCAAAGAAACGCTGATCTTCCTGAGCGATGAGGGCATCGATCAGCTTCTCGGGCACCTCCTCAATAGAAACCTTACTCCGGTTTTCCACGAACATCCGGCCAATCTCCCGGCCCTTCCGGTCCAGAATCATGCTGGGGATCTCCACATCATCAATCGTTGAGATGTCTATCGCCGCCGCCTGTTGCTTGTAGGGCTCCAGCCGTTCATTGGCGATTCTCAGGGCCACAATCGCAGCGGTCATGCAGAGAAGAAGGAAAACCCACAACCCTTTGCGCTTGTAAAAACGCCGCTTTCGTCGGTTTTTGGTGTTCTGTTTCGCCATGGAATCAAGGGATCCAAGTCGGCCTTACCCTCCCCCTGTCGAGGGAAATTACCCGTCTTCCCCGACTGGGGCAACTCCTCTATTCCTCCATGTCCTTGCTCCCATGATCAAGGAGGGCGGCCCACTCTCGTTTTCCCGCTTCATGGAGCTAGCCCTCTATCACGAGGATTTTGGCTACTACACTGATCCAAGCCGCACCAGAGTCGGCAAGACTGGCGACTTCGCTACCAGCGTCAGTATCGGTCCCGCCTACGGCCGTCTTCTTTCTCTTAGAATTCGTCAGGTCTGGGAAGCCCATGGCAACCCACAGGTCTTTTCCGTCCTCGAACTCGGCCCCGAGGATGGCTCCCTTGCACTCGACATCCTCAAGGCCACCCATCAACAGGACGCTGCCTTCTACCAAGCCCTGCACTACATCGCCTGCGAACCCGGCGCCCGCAAGCGTGAGGCCCTTGCCAACCGCTTCGCAGCCACCGGAGAGCCGAACCTCCGGGTGGTAGCGGCTCCCGAAGAAGCCAAGGCGGAGCGGGGAATCATCCTCGGCAATGAAGTCCTCGACGCCCTCCCCGTGCACCTCGTTCGCTGGTCAGGAGGCTCCTGGCAGGAAATGTCCGTGGGACTCGAGGACGAGAAGCTCGCATGGACCATGTCTCCCTGTTCTGACGGCCTGCTGAGCGACCACCTCACCAAACTTCCTGTGGATCTGCCGGAAGGCTATACCACTGAGGTGTGCCTCAATATCTTTCCTCTGATAGAGGAACTGGCCGCAACCTTCGAGGATGCTGTGGTTCTTCTGGTGGACTACGGTTTTGAGCGTAGCGAATACTACCACCCGGACCGCTGCGAGGGCACACTGCAGACCTACGCCCGTCATCAAGTCGGGAAAGATCCGCTTGAAGCTCCGGGAGAGTGCGACCTTTCCACTCATCTTGATTTCACCCACGTAGGCGAGGCTGCTCAGGCTGCCGGCCTGACCTCCCTTGGCTCTGCCCGACAGGAAAGCTACCTGGTGCATCTAGCCTCAGGGTTGCTGCAAAACCTCTCCTCCCCCGAAACAGACCGGGAATTCCTCGGCCAGTTCCAGACCCTCACTCACCCTTCTTTTTTCGGCTCCCGCTTTCACTTTCTGGAGTTTGCCAAGGGCCCCATCAGTTCTGGTCTGGCCTTTCCGGGACGAAGCTAAGCTCTTCCGGGCAAAGAAAAACTCTTCGCCAATGGCCCCTTGTTATTTCCCCTGAACCCCCTAGCCTCCCCGCCAATGCCGGGATGGCGGAATTGGTAGACGCGCCTGATTTAGGATCAGGTGTCCCTAGGACGTGCAGGTTCGAGTCCTGT
>CEWH01020651.1_pt1 | contig 20826 bp, 17 predicted proteins | sample 531231 | NCBI WGS metagenome assembly CEWH01 (sample SAMEA2622316, study PRJEB7988) | marine metagenome | biome: marine biome (ENVO:00000447); feature: surface water layer (ENVO:00002042); material: "saline water (ENVO:00002010), including plankton (ENVO:xxxxxxxx)" | depth 5 m | reverse complement strand
GTCTCTTGACTGGGCCGGAGAGGTGAGGCGCATCCTCAAACCAGAAGGGTCTTTTTTCCTCAACGTTGGCGCCTCACCTGCCAACCCCTGGATGCCATATGAGCTAGCTCTTACCTTGCGTGATCTCTTTCAGCTTCAGAATACTATCCACTGGATCAAGTCCATCACCCTCGAATTGAAAGAGAGCGATCCAGTTTCAGTTGGTCATTTTAAGCCCATAAATTCCAAGCGGTTCCTCAACGACTGCCACGAGTTTGTATTCCACTTCACTAAGTCAGGCAAAGTCCCGGTCGATCGCCTCGCTGTGGGCGTTCCCTACGCTGACAAAAGTAACATCGCCCGGTGGTCTCATACTGAGGGGAAAGACAAACGCTGCCGAGGCAACAACTGGCATATACCCTATGAGACGATCGCCTCCCGATCTAAGGATCGCCCTCATCCTGCAACCTTCCCCGTCGAACTGGCACGTAAATGTATCCAATTTCACGGCGGAAAACCGAAGGCGTTGACCATGCTTGATCCGTTTCTCGGCATCGGAAACGCAGCAGTCGCGGCTGGTGAAACCGAAATTAAAAAGTTTTTTGGATTTGAAATAGACGAAGTATATCTCGATGAAGCAAAGAAGAGATTAGGGGCCTGAGCACCTCATCTTCCACGCCTTCCATTTTCTTTAGCGGAGAAATTACGAAGGCGCAAAGATACATGCAACCACGGGCCTACTTACGACCAAAAGCGTAGCTGCCTTCGCCTCTCCTGAGCGGGTGACGCGCTCTCCTCGCATCCCCCACCCTGTGCGCTCCTACAACCGGATTCCTCACTGATGACAACGACAGCGATGCCAGACTCGATTAGACCCTAGACCGAAGGTTTTGGATGGAATTACTCCTTGCCTAGCTTCTTTTTCAAATCAGTCCAGAATACGTCGACGTTATCTCTGCGAATTTGGCGCCCTGGAATGGAGATAAACTCTCCATCAGCGAGGGCACTTTCTTCTTCAGCCGCAAGTTTGTTTAACAAGACAACAGACTGATAGCCGTATTCGTAGGGATTCTGGACGATGGTCCCGTGAACCGCCCCAGACTGGATCCCAGCTAGGGTCTGCTCGTCCTCATCAAATCCGACGATCTTTACCGCTCCAATTTTTCCAGCCTGCTCGAGCGCTTGAATGATCGCAGGTGGATTGTAAGCAAAGAGACCTACCATAGCGCTGATATTTGGATGACGAGAAAGGGCATCCTCGGCGTTGGCCTTCGCCTTTGCCAGATCAAATCCGTCGGTAAGTGTTCCCAGAACAATATATTTTTTTCCTTTGATCACGTCACCCGGAGGATCAAAGCGGTTTGGATCGCTGGAACGATCAAGCAACTCATCAATCACGCCCTGGCGCCGCTTCCGGGAATTGTCCTGTTCCATGCGACCGATCAGAAGCATAATACTTCCTCCCTCCGGCAGAGCCTCCTTAATCAGTTGACCACAGAGACGACCGGCCTCGTAATTATCCATTCCGATGTAGGCCCGTCGGTCCGACTCGGGTGCATCTGAGTCGTGAGTAATAAGCTCAGCAGCACTGGCTACCCGATTCAACATATCTGTCTGGTTAATCGGATCAATTGGACTGACAGCAATCCCATCCACCCCTCGGGTAATGGCATCCTCGAGCATGTTTTTTTGGTCAGTCAGTGAGCCAGGCATGAGGACGCTGACGTCCACGCCGAGTTCGGCTCCTGCCTTGTTGGCACCTGCCTCTGCCAAGGTCCAAAATTCTGCGACACCATTTGTAACGTAAGCGTAGCGTTTCTTGGCTGGGTCTACCTCACGACAACTGGAAGCCATTAGCACCACACCAGCAAGGAGCGCCGCAAAAAGAACGTGTCTTGTCATAGTGCCAACGCTAGAGAAAGCCCCAGGAGAGGAAAAGCTTTTTTCCTTCCTTAAAGCGCCGGGAAAACCGGTGCTTGCTTTCAGATTAATCCACCAAGGTGTCAATCTTTTTGGCAACATCGAAGTCAGCCTCCGTTAAACCACCCGCATCATGAGTAGTTGAGCTCACCGTGATATTACACCAGCGAATGTCCATATCGGGATGATGCCCGGAATCTTCAGAGATTTCGGCAACAGCATTCACGAAATCGATCGCTTCCATATAATCATCGAATTCAAACAGGCGGACGATCGCTTTTTCCTCATATTCCCATTCAGGAAGCTTCTTGAGGAAACCCTTAATTTCGTCTTCGGCGACTAGATCTGACATGGTTCGGCTGAATTTGTGTTGTTTTATTTCGCTGCACTTTGTAGCGATTTCGTAATCGCTAGAGGACAAAAACAAATGCGCAAGTGGCAATCTGCGATTTTTTGTCATCTTTTGGGGTGGAAAATCGGATTGCAAGCCCGCCCGAATTCGCTATACCACCTAAAATAGAAAAACGTCTCCGGACAGACCGGATTCCATTCACAACCACAATTCACTCATGGCACACGGAAAGATCTACAACAACATCGTCGAAACAGTCGGAAGTACCCCGATCGTCAAGCTCAATAAGGTTACCGAAGGCCTCGACGCAACGATCGCCCTCAAGTGCGAATTTTTTAACCCACTCGGCTCAGTGAAAGATCGGATCGGAATGGCAATGATTGAAGCGGCTGAGGCTGCTGGTCAACTCACCGCTGACACCGTTATCGTTGAACCCACCTCAGGAAATACAGGAATTGCTCTCGCTTTCGTGTGCGCTTCCAAAGGATACAAGCTCATCCTGACAATGCCGGAGACGATGAGCCTCGAACGGCGCACCCTATTGGCCCTCCTTGGCGCTGAGTTGGTCCTTACCGAAGGCCCCAAGGGAATGAAAGGAGCAATTGCCAAAGCCGAGGAAATTGCGGCCAATACGCCGAATTCATTCATCCCCCAGCAATTCTCCAACCCCGCGAATCCCGCCATCCACATCAAGACGACTGCGGAAGAAATCTGGGAAGACACCGGTGGTAAGGTCGACATCGTCGTTTCTGCTGTTGGTACGGGCGGAACAGCGACGGGCTGCGTAGAGGGACTCAAAGCAAAGAATCCGAACATTCAGGTGATCGTTGCTGAACCCGAAGATTCCCCGGTCATCAGCCAAACCCTAGCCGGCGAAGATCTCACTCCCGGACCTCACAAAATTCAGGGCACAGGCGCCGGCTTCGTTCCCGACAACCTCCACCTCAATCATGAGAGCGGGAATTCCCAGATCAGTGAGTGCATTAAAGTCTCCAACGACGACGCCTTTACTATGGCGCGGCGTCTCGCCAAAGAAGAAGGTATTCTCGGCGGAATCAGCTCCGGTGCAAACGTGTGTGCTGCCATCGAAGTGGCCAAGCGCCCCGAAAACGCCGGCAAGATCATCGTCACCATTGGTTGCTCTACAGGTGAACGCTATCTTTCAACTCCGCTGGCTGATGAAGCACGCGCCGCGGTTGGGGGCTGACAAACCAGAAATAGCGATTACCTTTCGAGCCGCGCGTTCCAATGGAGGAAAGTTGCTTCAATTTTTGCCGATACAATGAGTTCTAAATCAACCGAAACGCCTGACCCGGAGCCAGAGGAGATTGAGTCCCTTGCGGCTTCTGAAGCAGCTGACGTCGTCGATGCCCTCAATAAAAACCGGACGAGGATCTTCGCTGGCATCATCGCCGCGGCAGTCGCCATTTGCGTCATTTTGGTAGGCGGTCAGATGCAGAAACAAAAACACCTGGAGGCCGCTGCGGCTTACACGGCCGCAATTGATAAAAATGAGATTGCCGCCCTCGACGCTGTCCTCGTCAATTTCCCAGCCTCGATTCCGGCTGGTAATGCTCTACTTAGCAAAGCCGAGTTACTGCTCGACCAGGGCAAACAGCAGGATGCCTTGAGCACCATAGAGAAGTTTGTCAGCGAATTCCCCCAACACCCGCGCTATGCACAAGGTCTCTTCGGAATGGCTAACCTCTACCATGTGTCTGGAGACAACGAAAAGGCTAAGATATACTACGAGGAGACGATCGAAGCCCAACCAGACGGCGAGTTGACTCCATTTTCGAAAATCCGCCTCGGCGATCTAGCACTTGAAGCCGGCGACGCGGTGGAAGCAGATCAGCTCTACCAGAAATCCTACACCGAGCATCCAGAGAATCCTTTTTACTCTGTCGCTGAACAAAAAATATCACTTCTCGCAATCGGTGATCCTCCAACCGTTCCCCGCCCTGATCCACCCAAGCCAGAACCTACTCCCGAAGAAGAAACAGGGGAGGATACTCCTGCTCCTATGGCTGATGAAAAGAAGCCTAACAAAGAGAAAGCAGCTAAAGCAGGGACGCCAAAACCAGAAGCAAAACAGCCCTCATCTAAGCCTAAAGGAAACGCTAAGTCCAAAGGCGTAAAGAAGCCCAAAGCCAAGTCCACAACCGAGAAAGCCGACTAAGTCGATCGGTTTTACTGTAAAAAGAACCCCAAGTTTATTGAACCGCCCTTTCCTAATTCAGGAGGGCGGTTTTTTGTGGTTCTCTACGAAAGATTGAGTTCATTTTTGCAGCCCACCAATCCCGCCATGTCTAAAGTCATTGCCGACGTTCTCCTTGTTTCACCAAAATCCCTGATCCGCCCAGTCAGTGTGGTAATTGACGATGAAGGGCGTATCCAGCAGATTCATGAAGGCCATGAACCTCCGGCTGGAAGCGATGTTATCATGGACGGTGGAGGTGAACTCTATCTCTTCGCTGGATTCATCGATATTCACACTCACGGAGCCAATGGTGCCGATCTCTCCCTTGGAACTTTTGAGGCTGTCGCTTCCATTGCCGAGGCAAAACTTTCCGAGGGAGTGACTACGTTTTTGCCCACCACCTGGACCTCCTCACCCGAGGAAACCCTTAAGATGGCAAGGGCAGCAACTACTTACCGCAAAAATCAATCATTTGCCCGTGCTCCTTTTCTCCATGTCGAGGGCCCATACCTCAATCCAGACCACGCGGGCGCGCAGGATCCCTGCCAAATGCGCGAACCTGACATCGAGGAGATTCAAAAAGTTCATGAACTTTGCCCCGTCGGTCTGGTCTCACTGGCGGTTGAACTGAACGGTGCCTGCGACTTCATCTCTGCTGCAAAAGAGATGGGCATTGTCACCTCGGCTGCCCACAGCGCTGCTACCTATAACGAATACAGAGCAGCACGCAAAGCTGGTCTCTCACATCTTACCCACTTCTGTAACCAGATGTCCCCCCTTCACCACCGTGAAATTGGACTCGTTGGCGCCGGTCTCCTCGACGATTCGATCATGACGGAGATCATCTGCGACGGGGTCCATCTATGCCCTGATATGGTCCAGCTAGCCTTTAAGATAATCGGCAGCAAACGAATTATGCTAGTCACCGATTCCATGGCAGCCTCTCACCTCGGAAACGGAACCTACCCACAAGGAAATACGACAATCACGGTCAAAGACGGGGCCGCTCGCATCCCAGCCGGGAATCTCGCAGGCTCAATTCTCACGTTTGATCAAGCACTCCGAAATGTAATCGAGTTTACCGGATTGCCACTCAACGAAGTATCGCGGAGTTGTGCACTTAACCAAGCCCGATCACTCAGCCTGAGAGATAGAGGTGACATCAAACAAGGTTTGCTAGCTGATTTAACCCTATTAACTCGGAAACTTGAAGTCGTCGCAGTCTTTGTCGGAGGTGAACGCCGCTTCTCCTCCTGATTCTTATTTTTGGAATTCTTTCATATTGGCCCGCGACGATCACAAAATACTCTCCAAAGTTGCGACAACCGTTGAAATAAAAGTCACTCGCCCCGGCTGCCCTTCCGCTCAGATTGCCGGCTATGCATTGAATGTCTCCGTAGGATTGAGCACTCTTATCGAAGAGATCCCAAGCATCTTTCAATCGAATTAGCGAATACTTTCGTCCGATACCCTCACCTCGCGCAATCAAGGTATCCGTGGCAGGACACGCGCCAAATCAATGATCAACGTTACTGAGGACCTCTTCAATCGTGGTGTATCCTTGAGCTACCTTATGCCAACCATAGTTGCGAAGGGTCGTCATTCCTCCTGAGAGGGCCTGCTCTTTCAAAGATGAGTAAGGGGCTTGAGATGTGATCAGTTCTGAAAGCTTGGGATCAATCACACAAATCTCGAGAATCGCCATTCGACCTCGATACCCGGTATCGCGACAGGCCTGGCATCCAGCCGCCTCGTGGATACCCGACTTGGCCTCAAGTGGAAATCCAATTTCTCTTAAATAGTCGTCATCTAACTGAGCCGGTCGCTTACACTCATCGCACAGTTTCCTCACTAGTCGCTGGGCGAGAAAGGCACGCACAGAGGAGGCGATCAGGAAAGGTTCGACTCCCATATCGAGAAGGCGGGTAATCCCTGAAACCGCGTCATTCGTATGCAACGTGCTGAAAACTAGGTGGCCGGTCAGTGCACCACGAATCGCTATTTCAGTTGTTTCAAGGTCACGCATCTCACCCACCATGATGATATTCGGGTCGCCACGAAGAATGCTACGAAGACCACCGGCAAAGGTCAGTCCGATCTCCGGTTTGATCGCGATCTGGACCACTCCATCCAGACGGTTTTCAACCGGGTCCTCCACCGTGACAATGCGAGTGTCTTTGGTATTTAATTTTTTAAGGAAAGTGTAAAGCGTTGTCGATTTACCGGAACCTGTTGGCCCCGTCACCATGATAATACCGTTAGGCTGCTTTAGCAGCCCTTCGATCGTCTCTTCGGTTGCCCTGTCCAATCCAAGCATCGAAATGTCGAAATTCTGCCGCGTGAGCAGACGAAGACTGACGCTTTCTCCATTCACCGAAGGAATGGTCGCAACACGCACATCAACAGGATTACCATCAAGTTCGAGGTTGATGCGCCCGTCCTGCGGCAAACGCCGCTCCGCAATATCGAGCTGCGCCATGATCTTCAATCTAGAAATAAGAGACGCTTGCAGTGCCCTAATATCGGGTGGCACCGTGACCTCTTGCAACGAACCATCGATACGATAGCGAATTCGAAGGTTTTTCTCGAGTGGCTCAATATGAATGTCAGTAGCTCGCTCCCGAAGTGCCTCGCGAAAGACCTGATTCACAAAATTCATGACCGAGGCTTCTTCCTCGTCCTCATCGAGTTGGGTCACTTCCTGCTCAAACTCGTCGTCAGGGCTGATTTCCCGCCCCTCGATCAACTCATCGAACTGTTCTGCCCCGACCCCATATCCCTGGCGCAAACCTTCTAGAATCCGATAGCGGGTTCCGACCGCCCAGGTCACTGGCTTTGGCCACTCTCGACCGACGGCCTGCCGTGCCTCGAGGTCAAAAGGATCGTAGGTCATTAGACAGATCTGCCCATCTTCAATCATACCCGGAAGCAAGCGATAGCGCAGCGCCAGCTTGGCGGGAAACTTCCGATGCAGCGACTCCTCCAGATCTACCTCCGAAGCTGCCATGAACGGGAGCCCGGCCTCTTTGGCCAGCAGGCGGGAAAACTCTCCTTCATCAACCAAACTGGCATCAAAAACTGCGTCAACCAACGAACTTTGGCGTGAGGCAGCATCAGCTAGAATGGACTCACAATGGGGGGCATCAACGCAGCCACTATCCATCGAAATCTTGGAAAGCAAAGGTATCAGGGACATATCAAAAAAAGCCGGTCGACACTACGCGGCAAAAGAACCTTCGCAGGGAACCGCCCAATTAGTCAACCCCGACTATGTTACCCGGTTGCGCTGAATTTCCATCGCCTCCTGAGAAGCACCTTGCCATCGGATTACCAACTATCCATATTCGGTGACGTGATCCTCGATCTCAACAGTTTCATTACCAGAGAACAGCCCTACTGGGATGAACTCTCTGCGCTGCTCAGAAACTACGATGAAAATGGAGGATATCGTCCAGCCCTCGAAGAAGCGAAGCGATTCTACTATCTCTACCAAAGGACATCGGCCGACCTCGTTAAGCTCAATACTTTTGCCGGTGAAGTTGAAACGACGCGCTACCTCGAGCGCCTTGTTGCCAGGGCCTACAGCCGGCTGCATGAATCAGGCGGCGAAAAAATTCCTCTCAAACCTCTCTATTGGCTCACGAGAACATTCCCTTCTACCTTCCGTCGCCATTGGAAGGCATTCGTAATCTCATTCACTGGATTTATCGCGGGGGCTTCATTCGGGGCGGGTGCTCTCGCAGTCGACTACGACCTCAAAGACCAGTTTATTCCTCCGCAGTTCCCCCACCTTAGGGAAAAACCTTCGAAGCGTGTTGAGCGCGAAGAAAAGCAAGACTTCGACGCCTTTCAAGGAAGACATGCTTTCTCTAGTGAATTAATGACGCACAACACGAAGGTGACCGCTCTACTCATGGTAAGCGGTTTTCTATGGGGCATATTCACTTTGACTCTGCTATTCAGCAACGGACAGATCCTTGGCTTTGTGATCTACGATTACCTTCGCGATGGCCAAGGAGAATTTCTCACTGCATGGCTACTACCTCATGGCTCGATCGAAATACCGGCCATACTCCTCGGTGGACAAGCCGGTTTGATGATTGCACACGCTATGTTTGGTTGGGGGACGAACCTGAGACTCCGACAACGTTTCGCGCGGATTCGTGGTGATCTCGTCACCCTGATCGCAGGAGCCGCACTACTCCTGATCTGGGCAGGCATTGTTGAGTCGTTTCTGTCCCAGTATCACGCTCCACCGTTCTACCCTTGGAAAATTGGGTTCGGGCTCGTTCAACTATGCGGCCTTGTCCTCTACCTTAGTTTATCCGGTCGAAAAAAACCTCAACCCCAGCTAACAAATTGATGCTGGGAAAAACGACCGCACTCGAAGTTCAAACTGCAGAAGGGGTATCGTTTAAGGTTCCCATCGCAAGCCCGTTCAGTCGTTGCCTTGCCTTGGCAATCGACATCGCAGTCATCATAGGACTAACCATCCTTGCCACCACGGTTATTAATATCCTCCAGACTATAGCGGAAACAGTTCCACAAATCGGAAGAATCCTTATCGATTTCGGCACAGGAGCCGCTATCATTCTCCAGTTTGTTATCGCCACTTTCTACGGAATCATTACTGAATGGCTCTGGTCGGGGCAGACGCTCGGCAAACGAATCTTTCGATTGAGGGTGATAGACGAGCGCGGCTTGTCACTGTCATTCAAGCAGATTCTAATTCGGAACATCTTCCGTTTACTCGATATGCTACCTTCGACGTTTTACCTGATCGGTGGAACAAGCTGCTTGCTCACTCCTAAGTGTCAGAGGACTGGAGATCTCGCTGCAGGAACTCTCGTAATCCGAGAATCCGAGGTCTCGGCCCCTTCCTACAACGAACTTCTGGAGAAAGAGGAAAACTCGTTTTCCACCATGCCTCACCTTGAAGCACGACTTCGGCATCGAACTTCACCGGATGAAGCTAGAATTGCTCTCGACGCCATCACCCGGCGGAATGAACTGCAACCCGAAAGTCGCCTCCTCCTCTTTTCACAACTCGCAAAGCACTTCCGCGAAATATCCGAATTCCCCGATGAAATCACGGTTGGCCTTTCTGACGAGCAGTATATCAGGAATGTTGTCGATACTATCTTCCGGAAGGTCTCGATCTGATCAGCGGCTAAGGTCTTCCTGCCTAAGAATTTTATAACCGGCCTTGGAGAGAATTGACTGGCCAAAGTGATTATCCTCCACGCAAAGGGCTAGCGCGGACCTCCCATTTGGCTGAGTCAAAAGTGGATAGATAAAATGAATATTTGTCTCAGCATTAAGCAATGTCCTGAGGCAATCCGGCATCTGCTCAGCTCCCTCACGCAATTCAACCACGACCAGATCAGTCGAATTGTAAGGGATGCCACGCTCGATGAAAATGGTTTCCACCGTATCGGGATCACTAACAATGAGTCGAACTACAGTGTTATCGATGGAATCCTGAACCGACAAACCAATCACCACGACATGACTTGATTTGATTAGGTCAAGAACGGCCACAAAAGCTCCCAGCCGATTGGGCAAGAAGACAGCAATTTGCCGGATCGGGGTCCCTTCTTCGGTATGCACTCCATTCGAATCTTCGTTTTCCATAGTCCTGACTATACTTCTATTCTATAACTGCCGAAACCAAGCAGCTTGTTGAGATCATTAATGCAATTTATTCGACCGTCACGCTCTTAGCCAGATTTCTCGGCTTATCGACATCACATCCTCGCGCCACCGCAAAGTGATAGCTGAGCAATTGCAACGGAATGGAAGCAAGAATCGGGCTGAGGCACTCAGTTACTTCTGGAATGTAAATCACATCGTCTGCGATTCGCTCAAGTTCGACCCCTCCTTCGGTTGTTACGGCAATCACAGGACCCTTGCGCGCCTTGACTTCTTCAAGTGTGCTGACATTCTTTTCAAACACCGAGTCCTTCGGCATGATAAATACGCTAGGAGTCTCTTCACTTACGAGTGCGATAATTCCGTGCTTCAACTCGGCAGCAGCATGACCGCTGGCAAAGATGTAGGAAATCTCCTTCATCTTGAGAGCCCCCTCAAGCGCCGTTGGATAGTTAAATTGCCGCCCGAGAAATAGCATACCTTGAGCATCTATGTATTTTTCGGCAATTGTGCGGATCTTATCACTCTGCTTGAGGATCATTTCAACCTTAGCCGGCAAATCTCTCAATTCCTGAAGCATTCGCTGGCCGTAGTCGACTGAAAGATGGCGCATTCGACCAAGCAAGAGAGCCACCAGAGTCAGAAGAGTAACCTGTGATGTGAACGACTTCGTCGCCGCGACTCCGATCTCCGGTCCGGAGTAAAGATAACTACCTCCATCAGACTCCCGTGCGATTGTTGAACCCACCGAGTTCACGATACCAAGCACTCGGTGTCCTTTACGCTGCCCCTCCCGCATCGCAGAAAGCGTATCGATCGTCTCACCACTCTGGCTAATGACAAATACGAGCGTGTTCTTATCCAAGGGCGGATTTCGATAGCGAAATTCACTCGCGATCTCAACCTCGGTTGGAATGCGTGCTAGGTGCTCAATGAGATACTCCCCCACCATGGCGGCATGTGACGCTGTTCCACAACCACAGAGAACAATTCTATCGACGTCACGAAGTTCTCTTGGGGTCAACTGTAACCCCCCCAGTAGAGCGGAGGCCTGATCATCGAGGAGACGACCACGAAAAGCATTCTGTATCGAAGTCGGCTGCTCATAAATCTCCTTGAGCATGAAATGTGGAAAATCTCCTTTCTCCGCATCCTCCTGAGTAAAATCAACCGTACTGACCTCGTAGTCTGTGGTATCACCGTCGACATTTTCAATAGTGAAATCATCGTCAGTCATGTAAACTAGATCACGGTCACTCAGATAAATCGCATCACTGGTGTGGGAAACGATAGCGCCGACATCCGAAGCGAGAAATTTCTCTCCTTTACCCAGGCCTATCACGAGGGGACTACCGAGACGCGCACCCACGAGAAACTTCGGTACATCTGCGTGCATCACGACAATGCCATAAGTTCCAGCGATCATTTTAAGCGCCTCACGAACCGCTCCCACCAGCCGCTTACATCCGTCATCTTCCTGACTGTTATCGAAACACTTTCCAATCAGGTGAGCCAATACTTCAGAGTCAGTCTGGGATTTGAATTTGTGGCCCTCCGCTTCCATTTGCTCCTTGAGAGTTTGGTAATTTTCAATCACTCCATTGTGGACCATAACGAGCTTACCAGACCGGTCAGTGTGAGGGTGCGCATTCGCATCCGTAGGCTCACCATGAGTTGCCCACCGAGTGTGGCTAATGCCGCACTCACCTTCTACCGGGCTCTCTCCTAAAAGCTCTTTTAAATTATCGAGACGACCACTTCGTTTTCGCATCTCGACCTCACGGCTCCCGTTCATCACCGCCAGTCCGGAAGAGTCATAACCGCGATACTCAAGTCTCCTAAGAGCGTTAATGAGAACCGCACTTGCCGATGCCCTTCCAACATACCCAACAATACCACACATAAATCTTATAGATTTTAAAATCCCGATGAACGGTAGTTTGGGAATGCTGCTTAATCAAAAATTTTGTAACTAAAAGAGTGCCAATTTATTCGAATACCTCGTAGGTTAGCCTTGGAAATTATGTCCGAAACCAACTCTGCCAAACCACTCAGCAACACTCTTGCCATCATTATGGGAGGAGGTCAGGGAACACGCCTTTTTCCTCTCACCCACCGGCGATCAAAGCCCGCGGTTCCCCTAGCCGGCAAGTATCGGATTGTCGATATCCCGATTAGCAACTGTATCAACTCAGGCATTCGCCAAATGTATGTTCTGACTCAATTTAATAGTGAGTCACTCAACCGACACGTTACCAATGCCTACAAATTTGATCACTTCGGCGAGAATTTTGTTCAAATTCTGGCAGCTCAACAGACCCCGGGTGACAATAATTGGTATCAGGGCACGGCGGACGCCGTGCGTCAAAATCTGAGCTATTTCCTCGAGCGCCCCTACCGCTACTTCCTAATTCTCAGCGGTGATCAACTCTATCGTATGGACTACCGTCAAATGCTTAAAGAACACAAAGACAGCGGTGCCGATCTTACTATCGCTACTACCCCGGTTGATCGCGACTCGGCGCGAGCATTCGGTCTGATGCACACCGACGATAAAAGCCGTATCACCCGTTTTGTCGAAAAGCCCGGCAACAAAGACGATCTACTTGATCAACTCGTCATGCCAAAAGCATTGTTAAGGTCAGCGGGCATCTCGGAGGACAAAGAAAAATTCCAGGCATCCATGGGTATCTACCTCTTCAATCGCGAGGTTCTTGAAGAGGCACTCGACAACGAACTTGAAGACTTCGGTGGTGACGTTATACCGGGTATCATCCAAAACAAGGACGTTTACTCCCACACTTTCCAAGGATATTGGGAAGACATCGGCACTATAAAATCTTTTTACGAGTCAAATCTGGAAGTCACAAAAATCGTTCCCCGATTCAACTTCTTTGACCCTCACAATCCGATCTACACACGCGCTCGTCTACTCCCCGCCAGCAAAATCAATAACGCAAGTATTGAGCAAGCCCTTCTCTCTGATGGTTGCATCATCACGAAGGCCTCGATCAAACGTTCGATCATCGGTGTGCGCTCTGTCATTGAATCTGGTTGCGAAATCACTGACACAATCATCATGGGATCCGACTACTACAACAAACAGAAGGTAAGCAAAAAAGGTAAGGTTACAGAAACTCCCATTTTCATCGGTGAAAACACCAAGATCCACAAGGCAATCATCGATAAGAACGCCAGCATCGGAAAAAATGTCACTATTCACCCACGAGATCGGGTCAACGAAGATAACGAGTGGGGTTATATTCGGGACGGTATCATTGTCGTTCCAAAGGGAAAGATTATCCCAAACGGAACTGTAGTCTAAACACTCCATAATTAAGATTCATCTTAGCCGTCTGAAATCCGGCGTTCGATGCCTGATGATCGGTCAGCATCTTGGGATCACACTTTCGCGACCAAGGCTGTCTACGAGGCGGGGATCAACTGCAAGACTGAGATGCTTTTCAGCTGTCTTGGAAACTGAATGATCTAGCAAAGTTCTACCCCATAGTGTAACGGAGGAAATTTACCGACCTGAGATTTTGAAAGTTGACTACCTCATCGTTGGACAAGGCCTTGCCGGCTCGCTCCTAGCCTGGCACTTGTTGGGTCGGGGGCAACGAGTCCTCGTTGTTGATCCAGAGGAAGAAGTCACTTCATCAAAAGTCGCTGCCGGTCTGGTAACCCCCCTCGCCGGGAATCGTTTTAATATCCCTGACGGCCTAGGCGAGCGACTCGACTATGCTCGCTCCTTCTATTGGAGCGCCGAGGAAGCGACAAAGCGCCATTTTTTTCATCACAAGCGCATTGCTCGCCTCTTCCGCTCTGAAGATGAAAGAGAAACGTGGAAGTCAAGAATTGCCGAAGACCCGGAAGCTTATGAAAAATTCTCAGGTCCTCTTACCCTCGACGATGATAAGATCGCGGTTCCCTACGGTGGCTTCGAAATGAAGGGTGGCGGTTGGATGGATCTTCCCGAATTTCTTAGCGCAACTCGCTATCACCTACTGGAGCGACTCGGCTATGCAATTGGGCGTATTGACCCTGACGAAGTTGCAATCGAAGAGAATTTCGTAAAGTGGAAAAATATCGAGGCCGATGGCATTATTTTTGCCCAAGGTTGGCAAGGCAATCAGAATCGCTTTTTTGACTGGATTCCGATCAAGCCAACGGTTGGTGACATTCTAGACCTTGCTATTCCCGAGATCTCCGATGTTTCGCACATCCTCAATTCCGGCGGCTGGCTCATTCCCAAAGGCAGCGGCACGTTTAGCGCAGGCTCGACTTACCGCCACGATCTCGACGATCCCTACGGCTACGATGGAGGACGCGCTGAGGTGATTAAGAAAGTAACCCAGTTAACCCGGGCGCCTTTTGAAGTTTCGTCCCAACGCACCGGCATTCGACCAGTCATCCGCCGTAGTCAGGTTTTCATGGGGCGGCATCCCTCCCAGTCCCGCGTCTTCTTCTTTAACGGCCTGGGTTCCAAAGGTGTCCTTAACGGTCCGTGGCATGCTTCTCGCCTCGTCGATCATATTCTTGGTGGAGTCTCTTTGCCAGATTGCAGTGACATCCGTTCAAACTTTCTTTGATTCGATGGCTAAATTTACCTCCCTACCTCGCCCTACCGAAATGGCCCACCGCCTTCTGCGAGAGAGGCTAAAACCAGGAGATCAAGCTATAGACGCAACTGTGGGCAATGGGCATGATACTCTTTTCCTTGCCGAGCAGGTCGGGCCAGAAGGACACGTTTATGGTTTTGATGTGCAGGAAAGCGCCATCGAGAAAACTCGGCAACGCACGTCGGGCCTGACGAATATCACCCTGAGGTGCCTGAGCCACGAACTTTTAGATGAGTCCGTTTCTGACCCCGTCTCAGCTATCACCTTTAATCTTGGCTATCTTCCAGGCGGCGATAAATCAATCACCACGAAGCCTGAGACCACCTTGGTTGCTCTCAGAAATTCCGTTAAAATCCTGAAAGAAGGTGGCCTACTGACTATCGTTGCCTACATCGGTCATGAGGGTGGCCTCGGAGAAAGTAACACTATCGCTAACTGGGCCTCCAGCTTGGACCAAAGCGTTTTCAGCGTGGTCCGGTATGAGTTCACAAACCAATGCAACACGCCCCCGTTTCTCATCGCAGTTGAGAAGCGCCAGCTTCTTTAGGCTAATATAAGACGCTACTCATCACTCCGAAGCAGACCGCTGTGAAAAACTAACTTTTCTTCGCTCTGGGGCAGGAGTTTAATTTTTCTTTCTCTTTTTTCCTCTGGGCTGATTCGGCTCGGGCATCGGGTCTTCAGGGACTTGGTAAAAAGTCTGCAGTCGTTCCAATTCAGACTCGAGTTCTTTACGCTTACTCGCGTATTCCGGGGAATCGTAGATCGAGTTCATTTCACCAGGATCCTTCTTGAGGTCAAAAAGTTCCCCCTCGTTGAGATGATAATACTTGATTAACTTGTGCTCGCCATCGGTCACCCCGAAGTGACGGGCTACGCTGTGAGCACCAGGAAACTCGTAGTAGTGGTAATAGAAGGTGGTGCGCCAGTCACTGGGAGTCTTCCCCTTTAGAAGTGGGACCATACTTTCACCCTGCATGTCATCGGGTATTTCAACTCCAGCGATGTCGAGAAAAGTCTGAGCAAAGTCGAGATTAGAAACAATGTCATCACTGACCGAACCTGGATCGATAACACCGGGCCACTTGATAAGTAGAGGAGCCTTAAGTGACTCTTCGTACATCCAACGCTTATCAAACCAGCCGTGCTCTCCAAGATACCACCCCTGATCGCTGGAGTAGATCACGACGGTATTATCAGCAAGATTCTCCTCCTCAAGATAATCAAGCACATCACCAATAGTGTCATCAACTGACTTAACGCAGCGTAAGTAATCCTTCACGTAGCGCTGATATTTCCACTGGATAATCTCTTTCTCAGACATTGAGTCGCGCTTTGCGATGTAGGCTTCGTTTTTGGGTTCATACGCAGCATTCCAAGCTTCTGCTTGATCTGGCGTTAGATTGTTTGGGGCTACAAGTTTAAGATCTTTATCATTCATGTGAGTCTTGATCTCCATCGTCTGGTTAGCGGCAGGACTGGCACGATTAGAATAGTCATCAAACAGCGTCGCTGGTTCGGGAATTTCCTGATCATCGAGCCAAGTCAGGTATTTAGGTCCTGGCTGCCAATTGCGGTGCGGCGCTTTGTGCTGGAACATCAGCATGAAAGGTTTCTCTGGGTCTCGGTCATTTTTCAGCCATTCGAGTGTCTTCTCACCAATGATGTCTGTTGTGTATCCAACGTGGTCCCGCCTCGTGGCTTCCGCCTCAATACCTCCATAGAGCATCGGAGGATTGTAGTAGGGACCCTGACCTATCAGCACATCGAAATAGTCATATCCCTGGGGCGTCGACTTAAGATGCCATTTCCCGATCACGGCCGTCTGATACCCGGCCGCGTTAAGAAGCTTTGGGAAAGTCTGCTGAGAACCATCAAAGGTGTTCCCGTTTCGAATAAAGCCATTCAGATGGCTGTGCTTACCCGTTTGGATAACCGCTCGGCTCGGGCCGCAAATGCCATTGGTAACATAGCAACGGTTGAACTTAATCCCATCCTCAGCAATACGATCCATATTTGGCGTGGCCATCCGCGTAGCATCATACGCACTCAGGGCTTGCTGACAGTGATCATCCGTAAAGATAAAAACAATATTGGGGCGCGAGTTCTCTGCCAAAGCCACCACGATCGATAGCACGGTCACCAGAAAGATATTAGTAAGACACTTCATGCGGCCCCTTTTACACGGCACTTTGCAGTGAATCAATTCGGAAAGAGGGAACTCCCACGGCGCATCTGCGTCGTATAGCTTTGGGAGGGAATTGACTCTCGAAAACATTTTGCTAAGTTCTGAAGTGTCTCAGAACTCAGGCTAATTGCGAATCTCTGAAACAAACATTGCGAATGAAACTCCCATCCCCCTTGGCGATCCTAGCTCTGCTTTCCGTTTCCTGCGGAAACGTGGTAGCAGTCGACTACACCACGGAGATCAGACCGATTCTTAACAAGAAGTGCTACAAGTGCCACAGTGGACCGAGAGCAAAGGGTAAGCTCCGCATGGACTCTCAAGATAGTTTTGCTGACCGGATTGGTGGAGACGACCCCGCCATCATTCCGGGCAATCCGGCGAACAGTCTCCTCACCATCAAGGCCAGTCTCCCACGCACTGATGGAGATGCAATGCCCCCTCCCCCTGCTCGCGCCCGCGGCGCTGAAGCCATGACCTCAGCCGAACTGAACCTGGTGAAACAATGGATCGCTGAGGGCGCCAAGTTTTCAGCTGATGATCCGGATCCTACCCCGACAACGACTGCCACTGCGGCTGAATTGCTTGATTGGAGAAACACAAAAGGGGTTTCCCTGAAGGCTTTTTTCGTGGCAGTGAATGCCACTCATGTAAAGCTGCGCAAAGTTGATGGTTCTGAGTTCGTTTATCCACTGGCGAACCTCGATGAAGCCAGTCAAGCACAGGCCAAAAAATTAGGGGCTCAATAGCAGAATACTCTCAACCCTTTCGATTGCCTAGCCAGACTCAGGCAAAAAGCTCGGCATGACCACACCGCTTACCGGTTGCGCCTCTCCCTTAATCTGGCCAAAGTGTAACTCACAGTTGCGCGCTCCAATTTTGTAGGCAGCCTGCACCAGAAGGCTGCATGATGCTGGCAGTAAAAAGACGACGGACTTGCCCTTGAAACGCCCGAGCTGCCTGAGCAGCATAGCCAGAGCGGCCTTCTCACTGCGAGCCACTCCCGGGCCAATCATTCGGGATGCTGGATGATCGACCGAAACTAGAAACCCATCCACATTTCCATCCTCATCCTCGGAGATGACCGTGTGCCAGATCTCGTCCCCTTTCTCAATGAAATAGCAGTAGTCGCGTTCCCGCGATATCCCACTGATTTCAAACTCGATCTGCCCCATCGCGACAAGATCCGACGGACCGGCTTCACGAACGGTGGGCAATGGATAGTCTTCTTGTAGTTCGATTCCACTAGATGGAACATCAATCACCATGTCCTGGTAAATCGAAGTCGGGACGAATCCAAATCGGTTGTAAAGCGAATACGAATCGAGATTGAGCGCACTGGACACCAACCTTAACGGCAGCGCCCTTGAATCTGTGTATCCGATAATATGCTTTAGAAGCAAGCCGGCGATGCCATGCCCGAAGTAATTGGGATGCACGTTCATGATTCCGAGGGAAACGTGAGTTTCTCTCGGGTGAAAAAAACAAGACCCGATGATCATCTGAGTCTTTGGGTGCTCGACCACCAGACCGCATTCCGGATCTAGATCTTCGTAGACTTCGGGAAAGATACGGCAATCCCCCGGAGAGCATTGAAAGATAGAATGACTAACGTGCTGCTGATACCAGCCATTAGTCGAAAGGAAAATCAGCTCAGCGACTTCATCGAAGTCTGCAGTTAGCATCGTTCTGACCTCGAACATGGCAACGATTTACAAAAACCCCCTGATTTTGGCAATTCAAATCCAAGAATAATGAGACCCAAAAGTCTCGGTTCTATATTGAACCGAAACTTTTACATTATAAAAATGTAGGGAAAAGAAAACCCTTATTCATTTATCCCTACATGACCATGCCGCCGTCTACCGTTAGAACCTGGCCAGTTATGTAACGAGCACCCTCACCGGCAAGAAAAATTACCGCGTTCGCAATATCGCTTGTCTCACCAAACGACCCCAACGGAATCTCTTGTTTGATCTGCTCCTGAACCTGTTCAGTCAGTTCGCCGGTCATATCGGTTACAATGAAGCCCGGCGCCACCGCGTTGACGCACACCTGGCGCCCGGCAAACTCCTTAGCCAGCGCTTTCGTAAATCCTATCAGACCGGCTTTACTTGCCGCGTAGTTGGCCTGACCTGCATTTCCCATCAAACCAATAACGGAGCTGATATTAATGATTCTGGCATTCTCGGCCTTTAACAAGCCTCGCTGAAAGGCTTTTACTGCGTTAAACGCTCCTTTTAGATTGGTATCCACAACCGTATCCCAGTCTTCCTCGCTCATCCGCAGCGCGAGTCCATCGCGGGTCACACCTGCATTGTTCACCAAAATGCTCGGTGCTCCAATTTCAGCAGTTACCAACTTACCGAACTCGATCGTGCTGTCATAGTCGGAAATGTCGACCGCATAGGCTTTTGCCATACCCGGGCCCGCGGTATTTAATTCGTCAGCAGTAGCTTGAGAATTCGATTCTGTTCGACTCGCGATAGCCACCTTGGCGCCAAGCCCGACGAAAGCTCTGGCGATTTCCTTACCAATGCCCCGACCAGACCCGGTCACGACGACAACTCGATCTTCAAATGAACCCATGCGCCGTTAATCTCACAGAGAAACGCAGGCTGCAACGAAAATCCCACTATTTACCGGCCAACAGTCCGGCCTTTAGCTTCCTCCCCTCAGCGATAGGATCAATGAATTCATTTTACTCTGACCATTTTCACAGACAGGACTGAATCATGAATTTAAGGACATGCCATAAGGGTTCGGAACCAAAATCCTGGCAACGAATTCAGTTGTTGCGGCCTCAAACCGAATTTTTTGAATTCGAATCTCCTAAATCGAGTTCCTCCTGAGAGGATTCTTCTTTCTCATAGCTGGCCACAACCAGACTACTGAGGAACTTATCCGGATCATCGAGAGCACTCGACGGGATTGGAAAAGAATCCTGTCCCGTATTCTTTTTGATCAACTTCAGACCAAACTGGTAGTCTCGGAAGGATTCATCGCAGAGTTGCAGCACACTCTGACCCCGTTCTTCAGCTAAGCTAGCCAGACGAGTAACGGTATCGCTCTCGAAGGTCAGCTTAACACCATATTCCTGCTCGAACTTGCGTTTGAAAGCCGCCAACTCGGAGACAACACGCGAGTCCGCAAAGGTTTCAGCCTCGCCGAGGATAGTGGTCAGAGCCTTGGAAGGCTCGTTCACGAGATCGCCATCTACTGTCAACTCTGTGACACTGGTTCCAGGTAATTCAAATTTGAAATTGCGCAGCAAACGCTCGCAAACCGTCATGAGTCCGCGAGCACCCGTCTTCTCTTCGGCAGCAGCTGCCGCAATCATTTCGAGTGCACTATCTTGAAAATTAGCCTGAATTCCAAACGCTTCAAACTCCCTCTCATACTGACGAATCAGGCTTCCCTCTGAGTTCTTCATAATCTCGAACAGATCCTCTTTTTCGAGATGCTCACAAACCACACGGACCGGAAGCCGGCCAATAAATTCCGCCTCAAAACCAAACTCAATAAAATCCTGAGTTCCAACCGCTTCTTTGAGTGCAGCTTCTTCGGTTGCCATCGTGTGCTCTGCTCCAAATCCGATGGCACCTTGCCTCAAACGTTTCTCGACAATTTTTTCGAGACCGGAAAACGCCCCACTCACAATGAAGAGAATGTGACGCGTGTTGATTGCATCCTTGCTTGGCTTGCCTCGCCCCTGATCGAACATCGCCTGCATCTGAGACTGAATATCCTGTGGATTGCGGACTTGGACTTCCGTTTCTTCCATCAGTTTCAATAATGTCGTCTGCACCCCGCGACCACTCACATCGCGCCCACCTATTGCCGAGGCCGTTGCGATCTTGTCAATTTCATCAATGTAGACGATGCCGTATTCGGCCAGTTCGACGTCTCCATCAGC
>CEWH01070094.1_pt1 | contig 20881 bp, 19 predicted proteins | sample 531231 | NCBI WGS metagenome assembly CEWH01 (sample SAMEA2622316, study PRJEB7988) | marine metagenome | biome: marine biome (ENVO:00000447); feature: surface water layer (ENVO:00002042); material: "saline water (ENVO:00002010), including plankton (ENVO:xxxxxxxx)" | depth 5 m | reverse complement strand
AGTTACAGGAAAATCTTCTTCCGCCATCGCCGAAGCGAATAGACTTAGCGATCAGAATCTAACTTGCTAATTGTCGGGGTTTTAAAATTTTGGCCGATCCGTCGCCTAAGGATTGTCCTAAGATCAGGGGTTCCTCCGCTGCCACGGATGTCGGCCCGCTTGGTTAATGTGCGTCATGAGGGCGTTGAAAAGCTCACCGTAGACCTTCGATGCTTTTTCTCGAGGAATTGGGTTTTGCTCGCTTGGATCGTTGGAAAGATTAAACAATTGATAAGACTCGAACGGATGATTTCGAAGTAGCTTCCAGTCTCCCCTCCGAACGGCATGGTAGGGGATGCCGCCATACTTCATGTTGCCCTCAAGGCGGACCCAAAAAAGAGTGCGGGGTTCTTCCTCAAAAGGCTCTCCCTTTAGCACGGGTAGAAAACTCCGTCCGTCAATATCTTGATCGACTGGTAACCCGGCAATCTCTGCAAGAGTTGGATAGATGTCCATTGTCAATGATATATGATCAGTCTGACGGGAAGCGGGATCGATGACGCCGGGCCACGTGACGGCTGTTCCGACACGAATTCCTCCCTCCCACATGTCCTGCTTGGCTCCTGAGAGCGGAAGGTTTCGGGCTCCGACGTTACCCTGTCCACCATTGTCACTTGTGAAAATCACGACGGTATCTTCCCAAAGACCTCTATCTTTCAGGCCCTGAATGACCCGCCCAACGCCGTCGTCGAGATGTTCGATCAGTGCCACAAGAGCGGCGCGCTTTTTATCGATGCCATCTTCACGAGTCAGCACCTTGTCTAGCCATTCCTGAGGGGGTTGAATCGGCGTGTGAGGCGCATTGTAGGCAAGGAAAAGAAAGAAAGGATTATCTTTTTCCGCTCGCGTTTTGAAGTATTCTAAAGTCCAGTCGGTGAACAGATCTGTAGCGTGCCCTATCGGTTCGATCTCCTCCTCCATCCGGCGCATGTAGTTCTGACCAAAACGAAGGTGATCATAGTAGTCATCCATCATGTCGCCTAGGAAGCCATGGAAAAAATCAAAGCCGACATCTTGCGGCCGGTCAGGCGCTTCCAGTCCCAGATGCCATTTACCAATCAGAGCAGTGTCGTAGCCAGCCCTCTTTAGGTGCGTCGGCAACGTTGTGACGTCGTTACGGAGGTCTCCCCAGCTTGTCGGGCGATCATCAAGTGGTGTTCGTATCACGCCGGGTACGCCGGCATTGTCGGGATAGAGTCCGGTTAGAAAAGAAGCGCGAGTTGGAGAGCAGACAGGACAATTGGCATAGAACGAGTCAAAGCGCATTCCGGCGGCGAAAAAGTTGTCAATGTGCGGTGTTTTTAGATCCGGAGCGCCGTAGCAGGAAAGGTCCCCGTATCCAAGGTCATCCACCATGATGACGAGTAAGTTGGGTTGGGAGGTCTTGACCTGAGCTATGGCGCTGCTAATCCCAAAGCTCAAAACTAGCGCAATAAATTTGAAAAACGATTTCATGGTAGAATCAATCTCGCTTTTACTCGTCTCCTACAAGTCATGAAAGTTCTTTTTGTATCCCCGATAGCCGCCATCGCCTTACTGCTGGCGCTGCCTCCGAAATTAAATGCTGCAGAACTGCCTGGAGTTGAAATGGGAAAGTCTGGTGTGCAGAATTTTATCGCAAAACTAGAGAAGGGGAACAAGGCTCACGTCGCTTTTTTAGGCGGGTCGATCACTCAGAAACCAAGCGGACATTTTGCAATGGTGTCCGAGTGGCTTCAGCAAGAGTGGCCCAACGTTGACTTCAAGTTTACCAATGCCGGTCTTTCATCAACCTGTTCGGTCAGTGGGGCATTTCGGCTCAAACGCGACGTTTTGTCGAAGGGTCAGGTCGATCTGCTCATCGTGGAGTTTGCCGTGAATGATGACCAAGACGCCGGTTATGATCGCAAGACCGCTACTCGCGGTCTTGAGGGTATCATCCGGCAATACTTTCGAAGCAATCCCAAGGGCGATGTTATCTCAGTGCAGTTCGTAAATCGTAGTATGTTGGATAAAATCGAAGCGGGTGGGGAAGCCATCAGTGCGGCGTCACACAAGGGCGTCGCAAGGCACTATGGCGTCCCGATCGCTGATGTCGGTCAAGCCCTCGCCTCAGAGATCAGAAATGGTCGCATGAGCTGGGCGAACGATTACGGCGGAGCCCATCCCACGGATGGTGGCTACGAGTTCGCTTCTGGATTAATTACTCACATCATTAAGAAAACGCCCCTAGCCGAAATACCGTCACCGGAAACGCTGCCACAACCTCTTGATTCAGGCTCCTACTCAAATGCTGTGGTCGTCGATCCGCAGTCTTTAGAATGGCTTGGAGGGTGGAAATGGGAATCGGTCTCTCGCTCCTTGCTCCCCCTTGGAGGGATACGCGATCAGTATACAGCTTATCGCGCGCTGCGTTCTGATGAAAGCGGGTCTTACCTTTACTGCGGCTTCAATGGAACAATGCTAGGGGCTTTTATTCTGGCAGGACCTGACTCCGGAAGCGTGGAGGTTAGCGTTGATCGCGGGGAGTGGAAGAGAATCCAGCTTTTTCATGAACGCTTCAGTAAAGGGTTAAATTACCCTCGCTTCGTAATTCTGGCAGACGATCTACCCCGGGGCTCTCATCAGGCCGCTATCCGGGTATCAGATTCGAAGCCTGAGATGAGCGAGGGACGCGCAGCGACGATGCTCTTCTTTGGAGTGAATCGGTAGGGGCGACACTCAAGAGTTTGTGTTTACCTGCTGCTGTGAGCGGCTTGGATAAACAGTTCGCCGTGAGCCGTGACCGAAGGTAATAGGGGATTACTGTAGCCCCCGCCCATCGTGATAACCAGTGGTATTCCGCTGGCGCCGGCGAAAGAAAACACTAATTCATTACGGTGACGTAAACCCTCATGTGAAAGGCAAAGATGGCCTAATTTGTCGGTTTCCAAACCATCGACCCCCGCTTGGAACAGAATCAATTCTGGTTCGAATAGAGGAGTATCTCTCTGAAGAAACGCTTCCAGAGAAGAGAGGTATTCGTCGTCGGTGGTTCCAGGAGCGAACTCTACGTCGATGTCGGAAGTCATCTTACGAAACGGGAAATTGGTTCTGCAGTGAAAGGAAACCGTGCGAATGTCCGGATCATTTTCAAAAATTTGGGCCGTCCCATCCCCCTGGTGAACATCAAGATCGAGAATGAGGATACGGGAAACGCCATAGTCGCGACGTGCGACCAGAGCTGATATTGCGAGATCGTTAAAGATGCAATAGCCGGAGCCAAAATCTGAGTAAGCATGATGGGTTCCTCCGCCAAGGTTTCCGGCAAAGCCGCTTTTTTCTATAGCATGTCGCATTGCTAGTATCGTTCCGTTGGTAAGAACGAGTGTTCGTTCAACGATTGTATCCGTCCACGGGCGGAGCCCAATGCGGCGAACGGCCCTTTCATCAAGCCTTCCTAACAGAAAGGCTTCCACATAGGCAGGCTTGTGAGCTAGCTTGAGATCGTCAACAGAGGCTGCAGTCGGTTTATGGTAGGTGATGCTCCTTCCGTCAGCTCGGGAGTCTAAGAGTGCTCGGACATCGCGGTAACGTCTTCTCGGGAAATTCGCTTTTGGCGAGATCCCGTCCGTATAGATTTTTGAATACCAAAGAGGAAACATGAGAAATGGTTGAGTGGCTCCTATATGGGTATCGAGTAATGAGGGGCCCTCCGCATCTACTCTTGATAGGTCGAGTCGAGGGTGTCACATCGGAGGCGTTCCATTGATTTTAAGTTTTGTAGCCAGTAGGAAGGAATTTGAGGTGCGGCAGCACCTAACAAAGACCCTACGATGGCTCCGCGATGACAACTGTCACCTCCGCAGCGGGCATTCGCTAAAATTCCTTCCGAGAAGTCATCCGAATACTTCCAAGCGAGACAGAGAGAAGCGGTGAAAGATTCCGGCAAGTAGCAGGCTGGGGAGTAATGCTTCCCAATGATTTGCCGATCTTCCAAGCCGGCCATTTCTTCGAGCCGCCTTTTGCCGATCCAGCCGTTGGCGTGCTCGAGGATGGCACTGCGAAGGGTAGCGCCCCTCGCGATCGAGAGAAGGATTCGAGTCGTGGCTAGTGCGCTTCGGTCCACTTCGTGATTCTTGTGAGTGAGCGCTACATGTTGGCGGATTAGTTCCTCCTGAAGATGGGGCGCTTTTCCCGGAAGAGCGTTGATCGCCGCAATAAGAGCGGGCACGGCGGACAGTCCTCCAATGTGGATATCGTCGATTCCGCATTGGAGGGGTGGTTTTCCCAGTGCTAGGCGATCAAAAAAGGCTCGATGATATTCTTCGAGATAAGTGTCGAGATGCCACCCGGGTGTCTGCATCAGCTTAATGTATAGATCCAACCAGGCTTCGGGATTGTATGTGCCTGAGCGAATGGTTGAGCGATATAGTTGGATCGCGAGGAGATAATTGATCGTGTTGTCACCCGCCTCCAAGAACTGGTGGTAGTGCACTTCTCGCCGTCCCCAAAACTCGGATTGGTTGTGGAGAATTTCTCCGGTCTCATTCCTCGGTTTGTAGTGTGAACGCCAAAGGATACTGTCAGGATGAGAGCTCTTCGGTTTGACGTAACCTTCCAGCAAGCCGTAATCGCGATCGAGTGCCTGCGTGTTGTAATACCAGTGAACAGGCATTGCAACGGCATCTGCAATCAGGGAACCCAGGAACGCATTCTGGAGACAACCGTTCATTTTTACATATTACGAAGCTAGGAACCTTCGGGTCGCTTTGATGACGGCTTCAGGTTGCTCCTCAGGCGGGCAGTGGCCGCATTCGGGAATGAAGACGGCTTCGGCATGGGTGATCATGCTTATCACCCGTCCGATTTTTTCTTCCGTGATAATTCTATCCTCCTTTCCGGCTATAATAAGCACCGGCTGAATAATTTTTTCATAGCGAATCATCTCGGCTCGATGTTTTTCAAAGTTCTCAATGTAGCCGAGGCAAGCGGTCCTCAGTCCTTCAATCAGCATGGAGCGGCGATAGTGTTCCGAGACGGTGATGGGCAAAGCTTCATCGCCATACACTGCTCTGGCCGAAAGTTGGTGGAACTTCGCGGGATTTGAGAGAAGAAGTCTAACCATAAGAATGGCAAGTTTGATTCCTAATTTCCCGCGCAGATACCAAGGGGAATTTCCGGTGAAATCTGCTGGCGGACTGATCAGCACCAATCGATTGACTTTTTCGGGGTAAAGCTCTGCGATATGAGTGCTGATCACGGCTCCGTATGAATGGCCTATCAGGTGAAAGCGTTCAATGCCCTTGATCTTAAGAAGCTCGACAACTAAATCTGACTGTGTTCGGTGATGATAACTCTCTGTTTTGCGCGGCCTTTCGGTCAGGCCGAACCCGTTCAGATCGACGGTAAGAACGCGGAATGATTGTGAAAGGGGTTGCCGAATAAGGCGAAAGGAAAAGCTGCTAGAGGCGAACCCATGCAGCATCATGACGGCAGGCCCTTCTCCGGAATCTTCGCAGTGGACGAGTTGATCGCCTATTTCTACGAAGTCCTCGGGAGGCTCTCCAGTGACAGCCTCGGAAAAAGGGACTTCCTTGCCTAGACAAGCCATGACCACTATTCCGAAATTGGAATGCCAATTCCCTTCGCCATAAGAGTTGCCAGAAGTGGCATCAAAGCTAGTAAAGCTAGCTCAGCTCGAATACTCCAGGTGATAGTCGATGGCACGTCAACCAGTTCATTCGGATCACCCTTCTTTTGCTTGCCGAAAAACACGCTGGGATAGGCTGAGATAACTCCGACGATCAGGAAGAGAGAGACTTTGGTGTGAAAAACAGGGTTGTTAGCATAGAAATCAGCTGGTTTGCCAACCCAGAACCACTGAGCGAAGCCGGTGGCCAAAACTACCACGACCATGACGGCGTATAAAATATCCAGTTTCTGGACGCAGGCTATTTCGCTCCGTTTCATCTCTTTCCTGAGTAGGTAATGTTGCCCGATCACCGCGGTAACTAGGAACATCAGCGAAATGAAGTGGAGATATCGAATCAGAATTTCTAAAGTCATCTAAATTGATTACGCCTAATGCTCTGGAGTTGAATGTCTCTAAGTTTGAGGATGGTTTCTCTAAGGACCCCTAAAAGGCAGAGAGGGCCGCATATGTGTCCCTAGGCGGGATTTGACGGTTAAATAACCTGTGCGACCATTAATTTAGCAAACAATCGCTAAACTCCGAATCCTAAAGATGCAGAAGACTAAACTATTATTGGCCATCCTCACCCTCACAACTCCCGGCGTGGTATTGCAGGCTGAGGACATCGATTTTGCAACGCAGATCTATCCGTTTGTGAAATCTGGGTGTGTCAGCTGTCACTCTCCTCCCTATGCGGACGAAAGGGGAAGAACACGCCGCCCAAAGGCAGATATTGTTCTCGCGACCAAGGAAGGGATATTAAATTCTGTTGACGAGGATGAAGAAAAAATTCTCGTACCGGGTGACCCAGACGCGTCACGTATGCTCGAGGTGACCAAGCTTCCCATCTATGATGACATGCACTTCCCGCCAGAAGGCAAAGCTCCCCAGTGGACTGATGCGGAAAAAGAACTTTTTTCTAAGTGGATTGCAGCCGGAGCCGATTTTGGCGATTGGACCGAAGACCCTGCACCACGTGAGGGACTCGAGTGGGACGGTGTAGAGAAGCAGGCTGGAACTGTCGAAACCTTCGAATAAACCACCGAACGCCTTTCCGCATCACGAGTGATTGTTCACCGTGGGCGGAACTTTATACCCTTGGGACTGATGATCTAGAGCCTCGGGGTAAAGGCGATAGTGGTTTCGTACGGTTGAGGCCAACAAACCCTTAACTTCCTCGGTGACGGGCGACGGCATCGACGCCGGAAGAGCCTCGGTTAGTTTCCCTACTAATCGATCCTGAGGTGAAACTACCTTGGACTGCCAAGATTTAAACAGCCCGCGGTCAACCATTGCGGGGAGGGATGCCATGATGCCCTGATCGTTTTGATCGTGCACAAGCAAGCCTGATGTCGTGCCACGGTCCAAAGTGAGAACCTGGAAAAAATAAAGGGTGTGGTACGCGAGTTGGGCTAGGGTGTCTTTCGGGGTGATCTCTGGATAGTTAGCCAGTGCTTGATTTAGGATTTCCACATAGGCGTCAATGACAGATTCTCCGAAGGTTCGCGCCAAAGTTTTATCGGCAGCGCGATCTTCGGTGCGATAATCTTCCAGATAAAAATGAGCGACCCCGCGATGCCGATTTAGGGCGGGAATGAAAAAATATTGGTCTCCTTGAGCGGTAGCTTCTTTGTATTGATCAGGCGCTGCCTTTTGCATCGTATTTTGGAAAGCGACTTTGAACTGCGGATGATCAATGGACGGGTTAAGATCGCCCATGATCCGCCAATAGCCAGTTCCGTTCTTCATCTCTGTCCAACTGATATGCATATGCACTGATGGGGCATGTGGATTCAGCGGATGAATAATCGTGGATATGGCTGTAGCAGAGCCGAGCTTTTTCTCCGGTTCATCACCATAGTGAATTTGCGAGACATTAACCGAGGCTCGATTGAAAATAGAACCAACTGCTGCAGTGAAGCGATTGCCCCCGCCATGGCGTCCGTCGTTTCTGAGCCACTCAGTCTTCGTAAATGAGGCAGGACAGCCATGTCCTATAGCAACGTTCTCGAGACCGCAAATAAATCGCGCCTGAAGGTCACTGACAAGTTCAAGAGCCTCTACCGCCTGAGGAGATGATGACATAATGTATTTTCGGACAATTAGCGAGGGTGCGCAACGCTCATCTAGAATGACGAGTCTATTCTCCCTAGACTGCAGGCCTAGGCCTAGAAAGATGAACAGTTAAGTGATTTCTAAGATTACCGTGCTCGCAGGAAGAACTGATGAATAGCTTGTTAAGCTAGGAATGTTGCCCTTCGTTTTCTAACGTCGCGCGCAAGTTGTTTCAGCATCTCCACGGTAGTATCCCATCCCACGCAGGAATCTGTGACGCTCACCCCATACTCGAGTGAATCGAGATCTGAACTGATCTTCTGGGAACCTTCACAAAGATGGCTTTCAATCATAACGGCACGAATGGAATTATCACCGCTGGAAATTTGCTTTCCGATTTCAGCGCAAACTGAGGGCTGATTACGAAAGTCTTTGCCGCTGTTTGCATGGCTGCAGTCCAGCATAAGCGCCGGATAAATACCCCTCTCTTCAAGTGCGCTGCGAACTTCTGACACCGTTTCGGGACCGTAATTGGGCCCCGTCTTTCCGCCGCGTAGGATAAGATGACAGGTATCGTTTCCCTTGGTGGCAACGATGGCACTGTCGCCGGACCTGGTGAGCGAAAGGAAGTGATGGGGGTGACTTGCTGACTTTATCGCATCAATGGCAATCTGGTAGTTGCCACCCGTGCCGTTTTTGAAACCTACCGGCATACTGAGTCCGGAGGCTAACTCGCGATGGAGTTGGCATTCCGTCGTGCGAGCGCCGATGGCGCCCCAGCTAATTAAATCGGCATAAAACTGGGGGCTGATTGTATCGAGAAATTCAGTGCCCGCCGCCAATCCTTTTTCGGCGATGTCTCGGAGAAGTTCACGGGCAATGGCCAAGCCTTCGTTGATGTTAAAGGATTCGTCGAGGCAGGGATCGTTGATGAGGCCCTTCCACCCCACGGTTGTTCGGGGTTTTTCGAAGTATACCCGCATGATGACGAGAACGTCCTCTATGAGTTCCTTTTTGATCGAAGCGAGGAGATCTGCGTATTCCAGCGCTGCCTTAGTATCGTGGATGGAGCAGGGACCAACAACTGCAACGATTCGATCATCCTTTCCGGAGAAGATGTCGGCAATCTCCTGACGAGCATCAGTCACTACCTGAGCTGCCTCTTCCGAGACCGGCAATTTTTCCATGAGAACGTCTGGAGCAATAAGCTGGTGAAAGCTATCGATTCGAATATCGTCGAGAGGGAGGGGCATAGGGCGGGGAATAAGCATCCTAAATTCCCTGCGGGAAAGGAAAAAATCGGCTTTTTGCGTGTGATTAAGGGCATTCCTGATTGAGCCCGCGTCCCGCTTCCGTTAGTTTTTCTATGAGATGAGTGGAAGAAGATACCTGCGAAAAAATCCCCGCGACTTTACTGGAGGCGGTATTTTCGGGTTACCAAGGAAATATCGGTCAACCGGAGATCCTGAAATTGATGAGCGGATTAAGTCACTTGTCGATGACTGGCACTGTGGAGCGAACAACGAACTGGTTCAGGAAATGATCGTGACCGCTTTGAAACTGGCAAAAGACGCCCCTCCTGAGGGAGATATGAAACTTTTCAATCGTGCCCTTAAAGAAATGCGCAAGGCGAGTCAGGTTTTTTCTCCTTACGTTGAAGAACGCAAGATCTCAATTTTCGGTAGCGCCCGAACGAAGCCCGATGAGCCGGAATATGAGGTTGCTGTTGAATTCGGGAGGCGTATGCGTGAGGCCGGCTTCATGGGTATCACTGGTGCCGGTCATGGAATCATGGGAGCGGCCCAGAAGGGTTCTGGTCGGGACAACAGCTTCGGACTGAACATCAACCTGCCCTTTGAGCAGAGCGCCAACGAAACGATCGATGGCGATGAGAAGCTCATAAACTTCAATTACTTCTTCACTAGAAAACTTGCTTTTGTCAAAGAAAGCGATGCGCTAGCAGCTTTACCCGGAGGCTTTGGCACGATGGATGAGTTGTTTGAGGCCCTCACTCTCATCCAAACGGGCAAAGCACAGATTGTGCCTATCGTATTGTTGGATAAAGAAGGCGGAACCTACTGGAAAACCTGGTTTCAGTTTGTTCAGGATCATCTTTTTCGACTAGGGCTTATTTCAGATGACGATTTCAGCTTATTTAAAATGACGACGGATATGGACGAGGCGGTCGACGAAATCGCACGATTCTATCGCAATTATCACAGCTACCGCTATGTGGGAGAGCGCCTCGTGATGCGCCTTAATCATCCCGTGACCTCTGAAATGCTGATTCGTCTCAACAACGAGTTCAGCGATTTGCTCGAGGAAGGGAAGTTCGACGCCTGCGAATCACTTCCAGCTGAATCAGACGAAGTTCACCTCAAGGATATGCCGCGCCTGATTTGCCATAAGAAACGAGGAATCGCCGGGCGATTCCGGCAATTGATCGATGTGGTTAACGAATACTGATGGCTGACCTTTCCCATGAGGCGAACCTCAGGAGAGAGGGGTTCCAAAGGATCGCAGGCATCGACGAAGCGGGACGTGGTCCCCTGGCAGGTCCTGTTTCAGTCGCTGCTGTAGTTCTTCCCGAAGGTTATAAAAATAGTGTATTAAATGACTCTAAAGTGTTGAGCGAGAAGATTAGACAAAAGATTTATAATGAGATTATCGAAGATGAACGAATTGATTGGGCTTCAGTAATTGTTGAGGCGAGCGAGATTGATCGAATCAACATTCTTAAGGCTACTTGGCTGGGAATGCGATTGGCTTTTCTGAAGCTGGACCCCTCCGCCGAGATCGCTTTGATCGATGGTAAGCCGATCCAAGGGTTTCCCGCGGATCACCGCGCTCTCGTTAAAGGTGATTCACTGAGCCTCTCTATTGCGGCTGCCAGCGTTATTGCCAAAGTCGAGCGCGATCAGCTCATGCGAGAATATGCTGAGATATATCCGGAATATGGCTTCGAAAGACACAAAGGCTATGGCACTAAAGCCCACCTTGAAGCCCTCAAGAGATATGGTCCATGCCCGATACACCGTCGGAGTTTCGCTCCAGTTGCACAAGAGGAATTCGATTTGTCGTGATGTGGTTCCTTTGGCTCTGGTATCGATATGTTGACCGCGAGTGTGAGCGAGTGGTTAGGTTACCGGATCGGAGCGTAGTGAGCGATAGTGATTGGAATCGCTGGGTCGGTGACACGGGTGAGCGACTTGCTGTCAAGGCCGTCTCCGGTCGCGGTGGTAAGCCTCTCTATCGCAATTTCAAGCCGAGGCGTGGTGGTGAAGTTGATTTGGTCTATCGAGATGGAGAAATTCTCGCGTTCGCTGAAGTGAAGACGAGAACTAGTGAACAGTTTGGTCAGCCTGCTCAGGCTGTTAACCAAGAAAAAAAAGCCCTCATCATTCGAGGGGCCAACGCTTGGTTGAAAGCCCTCGGGAGGCCCGAAGTGATTTTTAGGTTTGATATTATCGAGGTTATCCTACAAGACGGTCAGCGGCCCGAAATCCGAGTGATCGAAGCTGCTTTCACCACGCCGCAATCAGGAATTGGGATGTAAGGACGCGCTCAGAAAATATAGGTTTTAGACGGTGCGCCTCGAAGCCTCCTCGCGAGCGCTATCCTGATCGAAGAAGGCTTCCATCCTATTGCCGAGATCGGTGTAGAAGGCCTCTGCGAGCTTTTCAAGGCGTTCAGACCTAATCTTGGAGCGAATATTTTTCTCTTCAGCAAGCCGGGCTTTTTCTGATTCGATACGCTCTTCGAAAGCAGTTTCGAGATCGATCAGGTTCTCCACGAACTCTTTGGCAGCGCGAGAACTGTCGATCCCTTCGATGACAGCTTTTTCCAGAGGCTTATTCTGTGTCAGGTGAAGTAATCTTCCTGAGGACAAACTATCCATGTATTCATTATAACTTTTGACCCAGGCTTCCCGTTCCCTGGCGTAGTGAACTTCGTCACGATCGACGAGCGAGTCGTAGGGGCCGGGACGTGAGAAAAATTTAACAACGAGGGGGATGGTGTCTACGAGAAGGAAAAGAGCACACAGAACCGCATAGGTAATCAGTGCCATCCGACCGCCTTCGTTGCTGCTTCTGAAGAGATGATGTAGGGCGAGCGACTGGGTGAGAATGTCCTTACGGGGTTCTTCCCTGATTGTGTCAATCCGCTGCTGCTCTTGGACTCCGATAGAAGCCAACTCACCCTGAAGTCGGGAGAGTTCTTCGAGACGGGTATCGATCTCGCTGGAAATTGTATCTCGGATGGAATTCTGCTGAATAACAAACTGCTCAGCTTGCGATTGCTGAACCTGGCGCTTCAGCGCTGCAACTCGTTCGCGTTCATCCCTGAGGCGCTCAGCTTTAGCAGCGGCGATGCCGACGAATTCCTCTTTGATCAGGTTCTCAACAGTTTTGATCTGGTCAAGGGATTCATTGCGCTGCTCAGTAAGATATTTCAGGAGTTCGGCAATGCGCGCCGCCTCATCGCGCCGCCAAGCAAGTTGGTCGTTCTGGATGCTGCGAGCACGCGGACCTAAACCGACAAGTCCACTGCGCTGACCGTTGACTTCATTTTCAAATTCACGCTGCCAGTAGTCTAATTCCGTCTGAAGATCTCCATAGTGGCTCTGCATCTCCGAGAACTCAGCATTAATGCTTTCGACTTTAAGGGCGAAAGCTTCCGTTTCCTTGGCAATGCGGCCGTCCATCTGTGCCCTGAGTTCCTCATCAAGAGCAGCAACAGGGTCGGCCTCACCGACAGAGGTATCGACGACCAAAAACTCTGCCGAAAATGTTGAATTGAACTCCTCGCGTCGGGTGGCGATTTTGGTTTCCATTTCCCCGATCTTTGTTTCCACAGCCTTCTTTTCTCTGTTCGCGGCGATACGAACCTGTTCTATCTCCGTCTGGCGATCTTCCTCAATCGCGCTGGAGATGGTATCTTTAAAAAGAAGAAGGGTAAGGGGGTGGGAAATCGTTATCCCCATCAGAGCTGCTACGACGATTCGAAGAGTGAACTGGTTGACCTTACGGAAAAATCCCTGATACGACCTATAAATCGACAGTAGCGCGCGGTCAATTGTCATGATGATGAGTCCCCACGCTAACGATACTGGAACGATGATCTTCCAGTTGTCGGTTAAGGTTGATAGAGCGTAAGCACAGGCGATAAACGCAAAGACGCTGGGAACGAGAACGGTTGCTCCAAAAGCAACATACTTCCTCTGCTCCCAGCCAGGGCATTTCTCCAACGTGTCTGCCCCGGCACCCGAAAGCCAGAAGAAGAGATGTTTAATCGGACCCGTTAGACGGTGGGCAGAGCGATGGGGCGATGGCGTATTCATGACGCATATTGGATGAAGTGACCGTTGAAAACACTGGTAGGAGAACAAAGACTTCTCAAGTGTTAAGAAAACTTAACAAAATGTAAAACCTAAATAACCGCAAACCGGCGAAACCTTTTCTTTAAGGGGAATTATTGCAGGCTGTTGCCCTTATCGCTAAAACGCGCGAGCCTTTGAGTCGACAAGGGTAAGATCCATGGATAGATCGAGGCCTGACTGGTTAGTAAACCAAACTGCCTCTGCTAGAACTCGGGCCAATCGTGCTTTGGGTATCGGCCCCTCAGTTGCGAGCGAACAGACCGATAGCTGCCAGTCCAAAAGCTGGCGAGATCCTCAGTGACCTGAACGGGACGATGATTCGGCGCTAATATTTCGATCACTACCGGCTGCTTTCCTTCGCAGATAGAGGGGGAATCCTCGAGACCGAAAATGTGTTGAATGAGTATCGAAATCTTTGGCTTTTCGTCTCGGGCGTAATGAATTCGACTTTGTTTTCCGTTTGAAAGCGTAAGGCTTTCGGGAGCGAGATGTTGGATCGCTGCGTCTTGATGGGGGGATAACCAAGTTTTGATGACTTGGTTCACGGGGCGGTCTTTGATTTGTTTGTAGCTAGTTGCGCCTTTGCAAATTTCCTCGAGCATCAGTAGGCGGGCTTCCTGATCAATTCGAGGGAGGTCGTATTCGGGGCAGAGCGTGGCCACTAGGTTCACGCGAGCGAAGTGGCTTTCGACACTGGTATCCCATGCCTTGAGATTTAATTCGCCGGAAAGAACGCGGTGAGAAATGAGTTTCGCAGCTTCATCCAGTGGGACCTCTTGAGAAGGGCGGGATTCCAGAACAAGATCACGGAAGCGGCGCTCCCGTCTGGCTTCTACCTTTCGGGAACGCTCATCCCAAACGGCTCCGGCTTTCTCGACAAAGTCGCTCGGAAAGGCGTCTCTGAGCCACTGTTCTTTGATCCGCGTACAAAGTCCAAGCTTCACGCTAACGTCGCGCCCTTCAACTTCGATCATTTCTCCGGCTATGAAAAGATGTGTCTCCTTGTCGCAAGCGATACTCTCTTTTTCAATCTGCCCTCGACGTCCCGAGATTACGGCACAGGAGCGGGTATTGGCGTTGTGGCGGAGCGCGAGGCGGTCCGAGAAACCTGTGAGAAGAATGCGACCGAGCATCTCGGCGTCAGGCTCTTGCTCGCTAGGGGCGGGTGATTCCTCCCATCGAGAGGCGATTCGAACGAACTGTTCCGCGATTCTTCCGACGTCTCTCGAAGCACCTGCATGAATACCCAGACGCTCTCCTAAATCTTTGCGATATCCATTTTGTTGCATTTGGATCCAGGCGCGTATGAGAGGTTGGAAGTCCGAAAAATCGCCTTCTTGGCTGAAATCCTCCGGCATCAAGTGATCAGGATTGCGCTTCTGTTTCGGAAAGAGTGACCGGGCTTGAGTTATCGCGGCAATTAAAGCGACGTAGTGGAGGCAACCTTTGGTGGATGCCTCCACGAGAATGCGACCATATCGGGGGGAAACTGGAAGCTGGCTGACTTGCTGACCGAGTTGAGTTAGATGCTCTTTTTCATTGAGCGCTCCAAGCGTCTTGAGACGATGATAAGCCTCATCGAGGGCTAACGGATCTGGGGTGTCGAACCAACGAAATGACCTAGTATCTTCGATGCCGCTTGAGCTAAGAATTAAAAGCGCTTCGGAAAGATCCATGCGGTGAATTTCCGCGATAGTGTTTAGGGGGCGGGACTGGTGATCGCGTTCACTCCAAAGTCTAATCGCATTCCCTGCGGAGGTTCGGCCAGCCCGGCCGGCGCGTTGATCGGCTGAAGCCTGTGAAATTTTCTCTACATGTAAAGTCGTAATTCCTCGTCGATGATCGAAGGAGGAGCGACGTTCAAACCCGGAGTCAATAACGAGTGTGACACCGTCAATTGTAATTGACGTCTCTGCTACATTCGTAGCCACTACAATCTTTAGGCGAGAAGAGGCGGAGACAGCTTCATCCTGTCTGCTCGGTGCGAGCTCTCCGTATAACTCGAGAATTTCGAAAGGAGATGCCCAGTTTGAGCGCCTCAAAGATTGAAGAGTTTTCTTAATCTCAAACCGGCCGGGCATGAAAACAAGAATGTGCCCACTCACAGGGTTGGCTCTCAGGTGGTCTCTGATTGCACGTGTTGCTTGATCCCATAACTCTCCTTTGTGCCTTTCGCGGGGAGGTGCGTAGGTTACATTTACCGGGAAGGTACGCCCCTTCGAAATGAGATGTCTCGCTCCGTCGCCGAGGTAGCCCATGAGTTCTCCGGCATTTAAGGTTGCCGACATGACAACGATCTTGAGGTCAGGGCGTTTTGTCCGCTGTAGCTCAAGACAGCGGGCGAGAGTGATGTCAGCAAAGAAGTGTCTTTCGTGGAATTCGTCGAGTACAACAGCAGCAACATCGCTAAGATCAGGTTGCTGGATAAACTTCCGGATCAGAATTCCTTCAGTAATGAAACGAACTTTTGTGTTCGCTGAAACAGCGTTTTCGAAGCGAACCTGAAACCCTATCTCGTCACCTAATTCGCTACCACGTTCAAGAGCAACCCGCCTAGCCAGCATGCGGGCAGCGATTCGACGCGGTTGTAACACGAGTATCTCTCCGTCGCCACAAATCCCGGAATCAGTGATAATTTGTGGCACCTGCGTGGATTTGCCCGAACCCGTGGGGGCTTCGATCACGACGCGGGCATTCGACTGAGTAAGGGCGGCTGCAAGATTAGCCTCAAGATCAAAGATGGGGAGGCTTCGGTCGCGAGACATATCGCAATAGGAAGGTCAGGGCCGCTTCAGTGTGAAAGAACCTAGGTCACCTTTGTCGTTGGAATACTTAGCTTCAAATGAGGAATTGGTGACGATCGCTTTGTGGCCGAAGTTCCCAAAGATCCCGAGGCTTTTGTCTCCCTCGATAATATAATAATCGCCCTGCTTCTTACCCGGGAAATCAACAGAGTAACTGCCCTGAAAAATAGAAGCCCAAGTTGCATGGTAGCGGAAGGTGTAGTGATCCTTCTTTAGTGAAGGTTTAACAATAGCTCGCAAGCCCCCAGTATGATTATTTGTGATAGTCGACCAGTCACCCTGCCATGGCCCAAAAGGGGCGTTAACCTTGCCTGATTGGTAGTTGGCGACCGATTGGGTCCACTCTTTTTCAAAGCTGGAGCATTGACAGAGAAAAAGAGCTGCCGTTCCGGCAACGAGAATGCGAAGGAAAATCATCTTGGGCAGGAACTTATGCGTCGTTAGCGATTGGTCAATCCCTCGAGGAAGCAAAGTAAGTGGGCAGTTTCAAAACAAAAAAGCTTCCAACTCGATGAATACGATGGGGGAATATTCAACTCGTAACATGGTAAAAAAGGGGCGGTCTTTCTAATCTTTATCCATCCTGAGCTTTTGGTTTTCTCGAACAGTCTAGCTGAAAATTTGTGAGAGATATTTCAATGCGCTGCCCTTCGGATCGCCAGGAGCTTCATCGGTTATGCTTTATGCGTTGGAAGTTTCCTGTTAGAACCGCGCCCCTGGTCGTTTGCCTCGCAAATGTTCACGATACCCTCCGCTGTTTCGATCAGGGGCAGGCACTTTTGTCGGGAATTTGAAGTGTTCCCGAACTTCATTTCGTCGGCCGCTACGACGAAACCGCGAACCTGCTCTTGAGCTGCGGTTGGCAACTGAGTGGTCTCTCGCGAAATGCGGGCAAGAAATTCCTGAGTTGTCTCGTATCGAAGCGGGTCGTTGTATTGCTCGGCCAAGTAATCTTTAAGACTATCTGAAACCTCCAGCATAATTTCATTGGCCTTTAACTCGTCCGAGCGTTGCTGAACTGATCGGAAACGTGCCGTTGCTCTTTCTTTGGGACTAAGTGAGGAGCCGACTGGTTTCCTCGATCGAATTACCCAAATGGTGAGGGCTGTGGCTCCAATTAGAATCGCAATGATTGATGTCGTCCAAAGAATGAGAGGCCAGACCGGATCCTTGGGTGTTAGGATGACTATATCAAAAAGCTCATCAGCGCCTGGTGGCTGTGCGAGAAAACAGTAGAAAGTATTCATGAAGCTTCAACCTTCTTGCGTTGCTTAAAGAAGCCGTGCAGGGGCGGCAAATATTCCTCGTCGGTTCGTAGGGAGATCTTATCAATTGAGAGTCGCTTAAAATCTTGATCAATCGCTTGCTGCCACTGGGCGACAGCTTTTAAATAGGCGCGGCGAACGCGCGGATTTGATGTGTTCACTTCGACTTGCTGACTGGTTTCGGGGTCTTCGAGGCGGACATGTCCCGCAGAAGGCAGTGACAACTCCGCGGGATCGCTGAATTGGATGGCAACTAGGTCGTGCTTTCGATTGACGATGCGTAGCTCACTGCTCAGCTTCTCTTCGAATAGAAAGTCCGAGAGCATGAAGACAAGGGAACGCTTTCGAATCGCGTTCTGCAGTAGATCTGCGGGTGCTCGAAGTGATGTCTTTCGTCCCTTGGGAGGGAAAAGAAGAATTTCCCGAATCAAACGAAGTGCTGCGGCAGTACCTTTTTTGGGGGGGAGGTAGAGTTCCACTTCGTCGGTGAAGAGAATTAAGCCCACTTTGTCCTTGTTCTGCAGTGCACTAAATGTGAGTAGCGCGGCGACCTCAGCCATCAATTCTCTTTTGCTGGGCCCAAGACTCCCGTAGTTCTCTGAAGCGCTGATGTCGACGCAAAGTAAAACGGTGAGTTCGCGCTCTTCTGTGAACTTCTTCACGTATGGCTGTCCAAAGCGAGCTGTCACATTCCAGTCGATCGACCGAACTTCATCGCCTGGCTGGTATTCACGGAAGTCCTCAAAGTCGATCCCTTCGCCTTTGAAGCAGCTGTGGTATTCGCCTCCAAAGCTCTCGCGAACAAGTCCCCGGGTTCGTAGCTCAATCTTTCGCACCTTTTTTAGTATAGCGGAAACTTCCGAACGGCAACGTCCGGTGAGAGAAGAGTTTTTTGTGGTGTTAGAGGTCGGCATGCGATGGGCGTAGCCTTGCAGGGATTACTGATTCCTCAGAAATCTTTCGCTGTGTTGCGCAACCTCTTCCGACTTCATTTCACCTTGGTGAATAACAAGCCGATAACGAACAGTAAGCGGTTCCTTGGGAACGAGATCAGCGCTAAAATAGCTACCAAATCTGCCGTAATCTCGCTCGCTGTAACGAGCCGGCTTTGGGTTCTCAGGATGGTCAAGGTAGCAAACGGTATAGCGTTTGTCATGAACGACGAAGCTCATGGCCTTCCAGGGGAGGTTGCGAGTTGTTTTATCGTCGAGTTTGGTCGACCAATTGATCGTTTCACCCATCTTGGCAATGCCGGTGTCGGGGCGAATGTAGTAAGTGGCGCTCTTATGCTGGTCGTTGACATCGTTGTGAGCACGAAACTGGAAGCCTGCGTGTTGAGGGTCGCCATCCACACGCATCTCGGGAACTGTCGGAGTGAGGGTTGAACCAAAATCAACTAAGATATCATCACCGCTCATGGAGAAGGTCATTGAGCGCTTTTCTTCGGCAAAAGGCCTTCCATCATCCCCGACCCAATCGATGAGGGAAGTAAAGGAAGCAGATTCGCTATCGGCACTATGCTCAAGGAACTCGCGATGAACAAGATGCCCCCCACGGCAATGCCACGTATCGATTTTCTCATGCTTCTCGCCATCGCGATCGGTATAGCTGACTCGTGAGAATCCATAAAAAATGCCCCGATGGTGAGTGAACTGCCCTCCTGGACCCTTGGTTATAAATTGATCCTTCAGATGGCGATCATAAATGTGGCAGAACGGTTTGTAGGTAGCTTCGCGACGCTTGGCTGAGCTCTCGTCAATCGGTTCGTAAATGTAACGAGCAATAGAACGACCGTCGTGGGTAAGATCGAGGTGCTTTCCTTCGGTATCAGTCCACTCAAAAGCGTGGCCGAGTGAGATGGGTATCGCCCAAATGGCAGGGGAAAAGAACAGAATTTTCATCAGGTTAGCTTTTAAGGAGCGACAAGACCTTTCTCTACCATTTCCTCCTTGGAAAGACGAGGTCGAACTCGAGCCGGTGTTGGAAGCCCTGATTCTCGGTCAAATTCGTCAGCAGTCCGGAGTTCGGGGGCGCTGTCCTTAGTTCGCGTCTCCCAATCTTCGAGCGCAGCACGCATAGCCGTTAGAAGCTTTGCATGACTTAGATCACCGGCAAGGTTTTTCAGCTCATGTGGATCCATTTTAGTGTCATAGAGTTCTTCCTCGGGGCGTGGAGTGGTGAAGCAGCCCTTTTGGTTTTCATTCAGCCCCCCGTTATCGCGGAGGCGAAGCAGTTCAACATAGGTTGGGCTTCGTAGACCATCCGCGGACGGGGTTTGTGGAAGATCGTTATAGTAGTTTCGAATGTATTTATATCGTTCATTCCGAACTGCTCTTACATGATCCTCGAAATCGTGCCAGTTTTTCTCAGCGAACGCAAAATCCCTAATTGGGTTTTTCGGGTTGGTTAGAAGTGGCGAGAAATCGACTCCTTCGAAGGTTGATCCGACGTTTTTAACTCCGCCTAGTTTCATAAAGGTTTTCGCAATATCGACGGAACTGACGAGGCGCTTACATTCGCTGCTTGCTTTCACGACATCAGGCCACTTCACAATCCAAGGAGTCTTGATCCCGCTGTCGTAGAGTGTGGTTTTATCCCTAGGAAATGGGCGTCCATTGTCACTGATAAAAAGAATCAGGGTATGATCCGCCACACCCTGAGCTTCAATTTCGTCCATTACTAGACCCACATACTTGTCAAGTCTTGTAATCTCATCGTAGTAGAGCTGATAATCCGACTTAACAGCCGAAGTTTCGGGATGATAAGGGGCTACCTTAATTTCCTCGGGGCGCGAACCTTCTCTGAGAATATTGGGGTGGTAGGGGCGATGGGGATCGAGAGCAGCGAGCCAAAGAAAAAAGGGCTTATCCTTGGGTCGATCTTTTAAAAGCGGCACCCATTCGGCGCACCCGCTTTGGGCTTCACCTTGGAGTGTTTCAACAAACTTGCCGGCCTTACCAGCTTCGCCGCTAGGCAACTGGAACCCGGATGTGTCAACCTCTCGAATCTCGTCAAAGCGATCGCGGAGAGCATCGCCAAGATGCCACTTTCCAGCAGCAGCGGTCCAATAGCCTTGATCGCGGAGTTTTTCGACGAATGTGATCTGTTCGGGCGGAACTGGCCAGTGCAGTTCTTCTGCGTCCGTCTGATGGGGGTAGCGGCCTGTGATGATGCTGGCGCGACTCGGGCTACAGGAACTGATAGTGAGGATAGCATTATCGAACCGCATTCCTTCATTCGCAAGGCGGGTTAAATTTGGAGTCACGATTGAATCATGGCCATAAGGAGCCGAGTCATCCCAGGCCATATCGTCGGCGATGATAAGGACCAGATTAGGTAGGTCGATAGTATGAGCGGCAACGGAGGAAGAGATTTCCTGATCCTGAGCGACAGAACACGAAAAGATTGAACCAAAGAAGGTGGACACCAAGACAAATATGCGCATGTGCAGAATGAAGCAGATTACGCCGTTCGTGCCAAGGGGCGAAACCGGCCAAAATGTTCCCCCGAAACCCAGCCAGTCTAGGAATAGATCTAGATCACTTGCGAAGGAGGAAAGGGAATCCTGGGAATACAACCTGCTCTCAGCCGCTACGCTACAGGATTGGTGGAGAAAATCTGCGAATTCTCAAGGTAACGTCGAGGTGATCGAGATTAAAATGGACGCTAAGGAGCTAAGGAGCTA
>CEWH01141170.1_pt1 | contig 20883 bp, 15 predicted proteins | sample 531231 | NCBI WGS metagenome assembly CEWH01 (sample SAMEA2622316, study PRJEB7988) | marine metagenome | biome: marine biome (ENVO:00000447); feature: surface water layer (ENVO:00002042); material: "saline water (ENVO:00002010), including plankton (ENVO:xxxxxxxx)" | depth 5 m | reverse complement strand
AGGGTTTCATCAAGGAAGTTGTATTACCTCTTGGATAAAGGTGTCTTCAAACGATACAAGTTGCCGCACACCCGTACGACGTTCATAAAATTGGAGGAGGTTGAAAAGGCTTTGGGGGCGGAGGACGTAAGCGAACTTCTTGTATGAGCATAAAATCTTTCGCTTCTGGAAAATTAGTTTTGCGCCCGCGATGGGAAATATGTGATAAGATTTTTTTCAATACTTTAAACAATGAGTAAAAAATTTCCAAGTGGAGTTATTACCGGAGATGGAGTTCAAGCCATCTTCGATGATGCGCAAGAGAACGAATATGCCTTGCCGGCAGTGAATGTTGTGGGAACGAATTCAGTCAATGCGGTTATGGAAACCGCCGCTGAAGTTAATTCACCTGTGATGATTCAGTTTTCGAACGGAGGTGGCATCTTTTTCGCCGGCAAAAGTCTTTCGAATGAAGGACAGAAGGCTGCCATTGCGGGATCCGTATCCGGAGCTATGCACGTACATGCTTTGGCTGAACATTATGGCGTTCCGGTTATCTTGCACACCGATCATGCGGCTAGGAAGCTTTTGCCTTGGGTTGATGGCATGCTGGATGCTGGAGAAAAGTTTCATGAGCGCGAAGGTAAGGCTCTTTACAGTTCCCACATGTTGGACCTCTCGGAGGAGCCAATTGACGACAATCTTTCCACATGCAAAGAGTACTTCAAGAGAATGAATGCAATGGGCATGACCGTTGAGATCGAGCTTGGAGTTACCGGCGGTGAAGAGGATGGTGTGGACAACACCGATATTGATACGGATCGTCTTTACACCCAGCCCGAAGAAGTCAATCAGGCTTATGAAACCTTATCCGAAGTCAGTAACCGTTTTACGGTGGCTGCTGCGTTTGGAAACGTGCACGGAGTTTACAAGCCGGGAAACGTCGAACTAACCCCCAAAATTCTTCTCAATTCCCAAGAATTCATCAAAGAGAAACATGGCTTGAGCGGTAAGCCGATCCATTTCGTTTTTCATGGCGGTTCGGGTTCCTCTCGCGAACAAATTCGTGAAGCAATCGGCTACGGAGTCGTGAAAATGAATTTGGATACGGATATGCAATGGGCTTACTGGGATGGTGTTCATGATTATTACAAGGAGAACAAGGATTATCTCCATGCCCAACTCGGAAATCCCGAAGGGGAAGACAAACCCAATAAGAAATATTATGATCCGCGAACCTGGTTACGGTCCGGAGAACAGGCTTTTGTCAATCGTTTGAAACGCTCCTTCGAAGATTTGAACTGCATCGGCAGAAACGCTTCCTAAAAGCCATTCCCATACCTGGTGATCAATGGTTGGCCATTGATTTTCTGTCTTGGTTTTGTTCCGTGTGTTACCTAAAAGTGCGTTTAGAGCATTTAAGTATTTACAAGGAACGGCTCTCGATATAACCTCATGGAATGGATGGACAAAATCAAGACTCTCTGCCCAAAAGGGTCGTAAGAACAATTACCTTAACCCAAGAGGATTTGTCTCTTTTGGACGGAATAGAAAGAATGATGTCTAAAACCGGTCAGCGAATAAAAACCGATTCCAAGCTGATTCGAGCGGCAATTCAGATTGCTCATAAGTCCATCAACGGCGAGAACTGCGATCTCATGGAAGTGGCCGAGAAAGTGGTTCGGGAAGATGGTCGGACGATGAGTAAGCTTCTTGAAAAATCCAAAAGGCAAGCAGGATAAGTTACCCGAACAATTGCCTGATTACCTCCTCAGGACTAGCTGCCGGTTTCATGCAGACGTTGTTCACGCAGACCGTAAATTGATCAACCTCCTTATTTCCTTCTAGGAAAATCGGTCGATAAGGAAATTCGGCGAGAATTTTCGAAAGACCGCTGATTTCGCTTGCAGGACATTGGATACGGATTAATCCAACCGTCGCCTCCGTGATGCAGCATAATGCATGGGAAATCCCATCGGAGGCTTTCATCACGAGTTTGGGATAGGCCGCCTTCGCCTCCGTAAATTCCTTCTCCCATTTTTGTTTTCCGGTAAGGACGTGAAGGGTTGAGAAGATTCGCAAGAGGGAAGAATTACCCGATGGTGTGGCGTTGTCGAACCAATGCTTTTTTCTGCAAGGGGGTGTGTTCTTCATTTTCTTAGGGGAAAGAAAGAATCCCGGTATTCCCTCGTCTCGAAATTTCATCGTTAGGGATTCGACGAGCCTTTCCGCTCTTTCAAGGTAGACCGTGGCGCTTCCATAATCGATTGATTCGGATACCGAACACAGTTGAAGAAGGGCTTCCGCCCAAAAAGCGTAATCATCAAGGAAAAGCGGGGGCTCGTCTTCCCCCGATTGTTCTGCGAATGCCTGTTCCATGAAAGTGGAGGCAATCCAACCTTCCAAGGCTACGGCATGCTTGAGCCAATCACGGTTGTCAAAGGCAATCGATGCATCTACCAATGCCCGGACCATTAGGGCATTCCATCCGAGAATTCTTTTCGGATCGGTTGCACCTTTGGAATACGCCTCGGAAAAGGGAATCAATTTGCTTAGAGCTTCAATTTGCCGGGAGAGCGGGAGGCTCTCCGATGCGATCAGGTGGGGCAAATAGGCATTTTGATCGGCCCCCTCCAAAGGTTTCCACTGGCTGATCATATCTTTTTCATCTCCTTCGTCGAGTATCCGTAGGAGTTCCTCTTTCGACCAAAGGTACTGAGCGCCTTCGAACTGATTGACTTCGGATGAGATGGATGAGCCAAACCCTTGTTCCGGACTTCCCAAATTAGTGAAAGCCCATCGGATTGTCTTTTCGACCGCGTATTTGAAGAGAGGGTTCCGTCTCTTACGATATCCCTTTGAATAGGAGGAAATGAGCAAGGCATTGTCAGCAAGCATCTTTTCGAAATGAGGGCTTTGCCAAGCATCGTCCACGCAATACCTAAAGAAACCTCCATTGACATGATCAAAAAGGGTCCCTGAAGCCATTTTCTCGAGAGTGGTTTGTACGCTTCGATCAATGGTTTTCTCGAAAGTCGGATTCTTTCTCACGGATTGAGATTCTTGGATAGCCAAAAGAAAATCGATCTTCGTGGAGCTAGGAAATTTGGGAGCGGGGGTGAAGCCTCCGTTTTTGTCATCGTGCTTTGAGCATAGAACTTGCGATGCTTTCAAAAGGAGATGCGACTTCCAGGAGTCGGTGTTGGAAATCTCCGCGTCATTGGCATGGCGAAGATTTCGAATGACGTGATCGGCGTTCTCGGTGAACTCCATTCTGGATTTTTTGAAATGCGCTGCAATGCGCATCAGAACTTGAGGCCAGGGCGCCAAACCTCGTCCGACGTCTTCCTTGGGGAAGTAGGTCCCCCCCCAAAAAGGGTGACCGTTAGGAAGACAAAATGCGTTGAGTGGCCATCCTGCCGACTGGTTGAACATGCGAATGGCTTCCATGTAAATCAGATCGAGATCGGGTCGTTCTTCCCGATCCACCAGTATGCAGGTAAAATGCCTATTCATGATGGATGAGACATAGTCGTCCTCAAAGCATTCGCGCGACATGACCTGACACCAGTGGCAGGAGGAATAACCGATCGAAACCAAAACGGGGAGATCCCTTTTTTTGGCGAGATCAAAGGATTTTTCCGCATAAGGTAACCAAGCAACCTTTTGGTGGGCATGTTGTCTAAGATAAAGACTTTTTTCTCCTGACAGTTGATTATGCATGGGAAACAATCATTTTTCATATTTTATCCTTATTCCCAAGCTCGAATGAATCTACGCTGATTTTCCCGTTGTCGGATTTGCCCTCTAAGTTTACGGATTAAGTATGCCGGAAATTCGTATATTGGCCGATCGAGTGGCCAACCAAATTGCTGCAGGTGAAGTGGTTGAACGTCCGGCTTCGGTGGCGAAGGAATTGATCGAGAACAGCATTGATTCCGGCGCGGGGAAAATAGAAGTGGAGTTTAGAAATGGGGGTAAATCCTATCTGCGGGTGGAGGACGATGGATGCGGCATGAGCCCTGACCAAGCTCTCATGAGCTTGGAACGTCATGCCACCAGTAAAATTAGAAAAGCTTCCGATCTTAACGAGGTACAGACTTTTGGGTTCCGGGGTGAAGCCTTGCCTTCCATTTCCAGCGTTAGCCGTTTCACTCTGCGAACTCGAGCGCAAAAGAATTCGGAGGGAAATGAGATTTTGATGAACGGGGGAAAGTTGATCCATGTGAAAGAATGCGGTATGCCAATCGGTACGAGGATCGAGGTGTCGCATTTGTTCAATTCCGTGCCAGTTCGTAGAAAATTTCTGAAAACGGAAGCAACCGAGTCCACTCATTTGACCCACTTGACCAAACTTTACGCATTGGCTCACCCAAACGTTACTTTCTCTTTGTCTGAGGGTGGTCGGACTTTATTCAGGTCGCCCAGTTGCGAGGCTTTTGGGGATCGAGTTCGAGAGATTTTCGGTAAGAGTTTGGCGGAAACTCTTGTTCCGATTGAGGCAAATGAGAAAGGCATGGGTTTGAGCGGTCTGGTAGGAAAGCCCGGATACAGTCGTCCAACGCGCAAGGAAATGATTTTTTTCGTCAACCGCAGACCCGTCGATTGCAAAGCCATTTCTTATGCGGTTCTTGAGGCTTACCATACCTTTGCTCCAAAAGGTCGCTTCCCTCCTGCGATTTTGTTTGTATCGATCGATCCGAGTCTAGTGGACGTGAACGTCCATCCCGCCAAAAGGGAAATCCGATTTAGGGACGAAGCTCGGATACGAAAATTCGTGGTTCAAAGCCTTTTGAGGCGAAACCGAGAGTTGTCGGGGAAAACCGAAATGGAATGCCCAACCATTGAGTTTGAGAAGGATCCATCAAGTGAAAGGATGGTGCCGAGTATCGATCCTCAGGCTCTGGAAATGTATGGTTTGGATCAGAGCCCTAAAACGAGTCCTTCTTCAAGCTTGGAACTTGTCCGTTCCATGGAATCCAACGACCATCGGGCTAAGGATGCGGCTGTGGCGAAGGATCTGGCGACTCGTAAAACAGTCGGTGGAAGAGGGGATGGCGAAGCACAATGGCGGTTTCTCGATCGGCCCTACGGCGATTTGGCCATTTTTTCGACGCCTCAAGGAATCGTCGGCATGCAGACTCGGGCTGCTTACGAAAGAGTCAGGTTCGAGCAACTTGAAGATGCCTTGGAGAAGAAAGCCTCTTCGAATTCGCAATCCTTGTTGTTATCGGAATCGTTGGAATTGGATGGGATTGACCGAGAGAACCTGGAGGCGGGCCTGGATGATCTCCGAGATTTGGGCTTTGCTTTGGAGGAGTTCGGCAGAAATTTCTTTCGGCTGGAGGGTTGCCCCAGTTGGATGGACAAGGAGCATGCCGGAAAATTCCTCAAAGATTTCCTGGAAGTCGCTCGAGAAGAGGGGGGTGGCATTCGTACCGAAGCGTTTGCCAAGGAAGCTTTGGTGAGACTTTCTTCAGCGCCGAATTCGACTCCGCAAGGGTTTTCCGATGATGAGGTCATTAGGCTTGCCCAGCAGCTTCTTTCCTGCCGAAATCCCTACACTTGCCCAAAAGGAAAACCCACCTATTTCGAAATCCCATTTCGTGATTTTGAGACTCGATTTAAAAGAAAACTTTGACTTATATAAATGAAATAAGAACCCACTAAAACCCATTATGAAAAAGACTAATCCTCTCTGCTTTGTTTTAATCCTTGCCTCTGTATTTTCCCTAAGTTGTTGCAGTTTGAGCGAAGTTGCTCAAAAGACCAAAAAGGGATTTCTCGATGGTTCTTCCTATGTAGTCGATAAAAGTAAGAAGGCCTATGGAAAAAGCAAAAATGTCCTTGGTCTCGGAAAATCAAAAAAAATCACCGTAACGCCCATGACTGTAGAAAAAAAACTTTTTGGGAAGATGCCCAATGGAGACCAAGTAAGTATTTACACGCTCACCAACGCAAATAAGATGCAAGTGTCACTCTTGAACTATGGGGGGACGGTCAAGGACATCCTAGTCCCGGATCGCAACGGAAAGTTCGCCAACGTTTCTCTGGGTTTTAATACCGTTGAGGAGTATATGGAAAAAAGTCCGTATTTCGGTTGTATCACCGGTCGGTATGCAAACCGCATTAAGGATGGTCAATTCACTTTGGATGGTAAAAGCTATCAATTGGCAAAGAACAATGGCCCCAACCATCTCCATGGAGGCGAGCTTGGGTTCGATAAAAGAATTTGGGATGCCAAAATTTCGGACGTAGGCACAGGGATTGTGTTTACCCGCACCAGTCCTGATGGAGAGGAAGGTTATCCGGGGAATCTTCGTTGCACGGTCACCTACACGCTTACCGATGAAAACGAATTGAAGGTTGAATATGAGGCAACTTGTGACCAGGCAACCGTGCTGAATCTAACCAACCACACGTACTTCAACTTGGCCGGCGAAGGCTCCGCAACCATCCTCAATCATGAACTTACTTTGCCGGGAGCTCATTTTGTGGCGACGGACGAAACCAACATACCCACGGGAGTCGAAAAGGTTGATGGAACTCCGATGGATTTCAGGAAAGCCACTGCCATTGGCAAGAGAATTGAAAACAAGCATATGCAGCTTAAGGTAGGTAAGGGTTATGACCACACTTGGTTAGTTCCATCAACGGGAGAAGAGCTAAGCTTGGCCGCTATTTTGCGTGACCCCGCTTCTGGTCGGGTTCTTGAGATACGCACCGATCAACCGGGTATTCAGTTGTACACGGGGAACTATTTGGATGGCACCTTGGTGGGGCATGGAGGAAAGCCCTACGCCTTCAGATCTGGACTTTGTCTGGAAACTCAAGTCTATCCCGACAGCCCTAATCATCAAGAGGAAGATGGGTGGCGTTCCTGTGTGTTGCGCCCTGGAGAAACCTATCGGCACCTGACCGTGCACAAGTTCACAGTGGATTGATTATTTTTGAGATATTCTCGCCAAAAATAGGCTTTTCGTTAGTTTTGGCATGATGTGTGCCTAATTGGCAAAGGCACCTGACTGAAACGAACTAATGATTACTGATACGGCGTCCACTTCACTGTCCGAAAGCGAAAATGCAGACTCTTCCCAACTTGTGGAAGAGATGAAGGAATCAATTCGGAGACAACTTCGCCTTACTCTTGCAAGGCACTTGGACAACGCTACTCCGAGAGAGCTTTGGATGGCGACTTGTTTGGCTGTGCGCGAAAAAATCATCGATCGCTTCATCGAAACCCAATCGGCCCACAACGAACGGGATGCAAGAAGAGTCTACTATCTCAGTCTGGAGTACCTCATGGGAAGGCTTCTTAATTCGAATCTTTGCAATTCCGGTTTGAGAGAAGCCGTTTCATCCGCTCTTGGCGACTTGGGTTTTGATTTGGAAACCTTGTGCGAAGAAGAGCATGATATGGGTTTGGGAAATGGAGGCCTGGGGCGCTTGGCTGCCTGTTTTCTCGATTCCATGGCAACCATGGATTTACCCGCCATTGGTTACGGCATACATTACCAGTTCGGTTTGTTTCGCCAAGAATTTGACAATGGACGACAAATTGAATTGCCCGACGATTGGTTAAAATACGGAAACCCCTGGGAAATCGTTCGTCCGCAATACGCCCAAAGGGTCAGTCTTTACGGGCGAGTCGAGCATGCCTATGACGATCTGGGAGACTACCAACCCAGATGGGTGGAAGCAAAATACGTCGAAGGAATTCCCTATGACTTGGCCATTGTCGGATACGGAGCCTCGACGGTTAATTTTCTCAGGTTGTGGGAAGCCAAGGCATCGGAAGAACTGGATTTGAAAACCTTTAATCAAGGAGGTTACGTCGAAGCGGTTCGTGAAAAAGCCATGGGGGAGAGCATTTCCAAAGTGCTCTACCCCAATGACGAAACCGAAAACGGTAAGGAACTGCGGCTTGTCCAGCAGTATTTTTTCGTGGCCTGCTCGATACAGGATATGATGGCCCGTTTTCTAAGGTTGCATGACGACTGGGAAGAATTTCCAGACAAGGTGGTGGTTCAGTTGAATGATACGCATCCTGCGGTTGCGGTGCTCGAATTGATGCGTATCTTTCTGGATGAGAAAAAGTTGGGCTGGGAGAAGTCATGGAACCTAGTCAGGAGAACTTTTGCGTACACCAACCACACCTTGCTCCCGGAAGCCTTGGAAACATGGGGCGAAGCCCTATTTGAGCATGTTTTGCCCAGGCATATGCAAATTGTTCGAGAAATCAATCGCCGTTTCGTAGAAGAGGAACTTGCTTCGAAATGGCCCGGTGACCATGAGAAAATCCAAAACATGTCCATCGTCGAGGGTGGTCAGGTCCGAATGGCTTATCTTTCGGTAGTAGGCAGTCATTCCGTCAATGGTGTTGCGGCCCTGCACACCAAGTTGCTGAAAGGCAAGTTGATGAAGGATTTTGCGGATCTTTATCCTCAGAAATTCAACAACAAGACGAATGGAATTACGCCTAGGAGATGGCTCTTGGGTTGCAACCCTGAGCTTGCCAAGTTGATAGATTCGGTAGTTGGACCGGAATGGGTAACCAACCTTAATTTGCTTAGAGGATTGGAGAAGGTTGCGGATGACGCTTCCTTCCAGGAGGAATTCATGAAGATCAAGCAGGGGAACAAGGGGGTTCTCGCTCACATGTTGGAAAGCGAAATGGGTTTGACCGTGGATCCCTCTGCAATCTTCGATTCCCAAATCAAGCGCCTCCACGAATACAAGAGGCAGCATTTGAATCTCTTGCACATTCTGACTCTTTATCGAAGGCTGCTGCATGATCCTGACCTTCCCATCTGTCCCAGAGTCTTTATTTTTGGGGCAAAGGCGGCACCGGGCTATCATTTGGCAAAAGTGATCATACATGCGATCAATCTGGTTGCTCGAAAAATCAACAAGGATGAGCGAATTAAGGGAAAACTCAAAGTGGCATACTGGCCGAATTATGGAGTGTCCTCCGCCGAGCGCATCATTCCCGCCAGTGATTTGTCGGAGCAGATTTCCACAGCGGGGAAAGAGGCATCGGGCACTGGAAATATGAAATTTGCCTTGAACGGAGCCTTAACCATCGGAACTTTGGACGGAGCAAACGTGGAGATCAAAGAGGAGGTGGGAGATGAGAACATTTTCATTTTCGGTGAGACTGTGGAAGGGATTGAGACATTGCGCGTTTCCGGATATGACCCGAGTGACTATTACCACCAAGATGAGGAGTTGAAGGGGGTGCTGGATTGGCTCGGTTCCGATTACTTTTCTCCGGGAGAGGGCAAGGTTCTGCAAGATTTGCCGCGTAGTCTTCTAGAATGGGGAGATCCTTTTTTCGTTTTGGCTGATTTTCGGGCGTATGTGGAGGCTCAGGAAAAGGCTAACATGGCTTATTCGGATCCAAAGAAATGGTCATCCATGGCCATTCGAAACGTTGCCGGATCCGGTAAGTTCTCATCGGATCGTACGATTTTGCAATACGCCGAAGAGATTTGGAAGTTGGAACGCATTCGACCGTCGTCCTAATCCACATGAGAATTAATCGGAACCTGATCCTTGCTTTTCTCATCTGGATTGGGAATTTACACGGGTCCGACGTTCCTTTTATTTCGGGAGAAAGATTGGAGTATTCCCTCAAGTGGGGCTTTATCCCGGTTGGATCCGCCGTGATGGAGGTTTTGCCAACCCGAAAGAAGCAGGGGGAGAACCTCCAGGTAATAAGATTTTCCGTGCGAACCAACGATTTCGCGGATGCGTTTTACAAGGTTCGAACGGTTGTTGAAAGCGAGGTTTCGGAAGACTTTTCAAAATCTTATTTTTACAGCAAGACTCAACGAGAGGGTAAGACGAAAAGGGATGTGAAAGTGCGTTTCGATTATCAAAGGCGAGTGGCTGAATACGTTGAGAACAATGGGGAGTCGAGAACCGTGGAAATTCAGGATCCCGTTTTTGACCCTTTGGCGATTGCATATTTTTTCAGGCTTAATCCGATAGGCGAGAATTCACAAAGGGTCTTGCCGACCTGTGATGGCAAGAGATTTATGCAAATCGTCGTTCGCACGGGTCCCTATGATCGCATGACCGTTCCGGCGGGTAAGTTCAAGGTGGTGGGTACAACTCCGGAAATGAAAAATTTGAGTGGTGTCTTTAAAAAGAGTCCGGACGGAATCTTACGGGTATGGTATTCGGCGGACAATCGAAGGCTGCCCGTGAAGATTAGCAGTAAGGTGGTGGTGGGGAGTTTTACCGCGAGCTTGGTCAAGACAAGCGGTTTGGTTTCAGGTGGGGGTTAGGAATCACTCTTCTTCACCATTCTGCATAAGCTCAACAAATGATCTTAGCGCGGGTGTGAGAATACGATTTTTCTTATGAATGACGGCGAGGGGACGATTGTGAATCCCGCCCTCCAGTTTGTAGATGACCAACTGATTGCGTTCCGATTCGGTAATCACGGTGCTTGCGGGTAGAATGGCAATGCCGGCATTGATTTCAATCGCTCTTTTGACCGTTTCAACATTGTCGAATTCCATAACCACTTGGACCTCAACTCCTGCTTTTGCAAGGATTTCATCCGTGGCTTTGCGGGTGGGTATATCTCTTTCAAACGCGACGAATTCAACGCCGCTCAGGTCATTCATGGAAATCGATCGCTTCTTCGTGAGTCTGTGCTCGGGACTCATTACGATGATCAGTTCGTCATTTGCAAAGGGAATTATGGTCAAATCCTTGTGGGTAGGAGGAAAGGCAACCAAACCAAGATCGGCGTTTCCGTGAAGAACGTCTTCATAAACCAGATTGGCTCGACGGTATTCCACGCGGGCATTGACCGAAGGAAACTGCTTGATGAAGGACTTCAGGTAAGGGGGCAATTCATGAAGGCCGATACTATTAACGGTGGAAATTTGGATCGTACCGCTCACGATGTTGCGCATTTCCTGGATTTCACAATTCAGTTTCTCATAGAGATCCAGAATTTCCTTGAAAGTCGAGTAGAGAGCTGTGCCTTGTGGCGTTAAGCGGAATTTCTTTTGGTTCCTGTCAATGATCAGCATGTCGTAATGAGCTTCCATCGCCTTCAACTGCTGGCTCACCGCAGACTGAGTGACTTCGTTCAAACGAGCTGCTTTGGAAAAACTTTTAGTCTCGACCAAATCACAGAAGGTTTTGAAATTCTGAATGTGCATATACACATTTATATAACCTGTACTTATTTCAGGCAAATTTATTATTCAAACAACTTATGATCAAAGAAGAGGAATTTCTAATCAACCTAAGTGAGGTCCGGCGGAAAATTGAGATTGCCTGTACCAAGGAAGGAAGGAAATCCAGTGAAATCACTCTTTTACCTGTTACGAAAAATTGGCCGGTCGATGCGGTTCGCTATTGTAAGAATTCCATGATTGCTAAAGTCGGGGAAAACAGGGTCCAGGAGGCGGTTTCCAAGATGGATTTAATCGAAGGCGTGGAGTGGGAATTGATCGGACATCTGCAAAGCAACAAGGCAAAGCATGTCGTTGGTCGATTTGCGCGTGTCCAAACCGTTGATTCCTTGAAACTACTCAAGAGGCTTGACCTTGCCTCACGCGCATTGGGAATAAAGATGCCAATCCTTCTCCAAGTGAACGCGGGAGAGGATCCGGCTAAATTTGGAGTGAGCGTGGAAGAAACTCCCGGTTTGCTTTTGCAAGCTTTGGAATGCGAGGGATTGCAGGTCGATGGTTTTATGACCATTGCCCCCTTTGCCCCTGATGATCAAACGGTTGCATCCAAATCATTTTGCAGACTCAGGAATTTGCGTGATAGAATGAAATCCGAAAGCGGTCTTCCTCTCAAAGTTCTTTCCATGGGCATGTCCGGAGACCTCGAGCAAGCGGTCGCGGAGGGAAGTACCATGATCCGCGTTGGTTCGTCGTTGTTCGGCAACCGAACGCCCTAAGAAAGTTTTCCTTTAAGAAAACTTGCTCCGATGGATGGAAGGCGCGAAGATATCCGAATGGAAATGATTGGGAATAATTCGCCAACCAAGACAAAGTGGAATGCTTTGCTGCATTTGCTTGACGACGAATCACCCATGGTGCGGAAAGCCATCATTGGCGAATGCGAAACCCATCCCGTGGAGGCCAAGGAATTTCTCGAATCGATTTCTCAGGGAGATGATCCCCTTTTGGCAAGACACGCCCAGGAATTGGTGAGAGCTCTTGGTTGGATTGACGGGGTGGGAGACTTCGTCCGATTCATTCGCTCGCAGAGGTATGAACTGGAAACCGGCTGGTTCCTCTTGGATAGAACGGTCTATCCGAGCTTCCAATCGTCCTCCTCCACCTTGTTCATGGACAAAGTTGCTCGGCGGAGCAGGGAATTGCTTACACCGCCCATGAGCTCAAGACAAAGCTGTTCGGTGCTTAACCGAGTTCTTTTTCACGAATATGGATTTCGTGGAGCGGGTAAGAACTTTGAAAATCCTGAAAACAGTTTTTTGCATAGGGTCATTGATAGGCGGCAAGGTCTGCCTATCACCTTATGCGTGCTTTACATACTCATCGCTCGAAGAATAGGTCTTGATCTTGAGCCCATCGGCTTGCCGGGCCGTTTCATGGTAGGTTGCTTCGAAGACGAACGCCCGTTCTACGTGGATGCGTGGGCGGGTGGAAAAATTTTGGAAGTAGAGCAGATGGAGAATTATTTGGAACACTCCTCGGTTGAGAATTCCGGGTCCGCGCTTTTGCCGGTGACCGTGGCCGAAACTTTGGCGAGAGGATGTCGCAACCTTTCCTTTCATTACATTCAGGCGGAGGACTTGAAAAGGTCCAAAATGTTCGGTTCTTTTGTGGACGAGTTCGAGCGAGTTCGTCGCATTGCCACCAATGCCTGAATTCCGATAACCCTTTTCGAGTTTGAGGAGTTTTTCTGCAGATGAGGTGGGGTTGGCCGTTTTGGGTTGGCCGATCAATCATTCGATTAGCCCATACCTTCACAATGAAGCATTGAGCGAACTTCGTGGTCGGGACTCACGATTTGACGGATGGTCTTACGAAAGACTTGAAGTTCGAGCTGAAGAACTGCCAACCTTGCTCCCCCAACTTGGGCAACGTGGTTATCGGGGTCTGAACTTGACCATCCCTCACAAAGTAGAGGTCATTCCTCACTTAATGGATATAGATCCTGAGGCCGAAGTAATGGGTGCAGTCAATACCTTGCAATGGTTGGATGGCGGATGGAAAGGTTTCAATACCGATGGTTACGGTTTGCAGAGGGCTCTGGAAACGGTCTTCGAGCTGCAGTTGAAATCCTGCGCGGTATTGATTTTAGGCGCTGGAGGAGCGGCGAGAGCCGCAGCCGCTCGCTGTTTGGCGGAAGGTTGTCCCGAGGTTTGTATTACAAACCGTTCGCCCTCACGTCTTAGTTCCTTGGTCGAGGACTTGAGAAAACAATTTCCAAATTCCAGTTTGAAAAGTTTTCCTCCGGAAGCCATGCCCACCCAAATTCTGGATTTCCCGGAGCTGATCATCATTAACGCAACCTCGTTGGGGCTTCAGTCAAAAGACCCTGCTCCGATTGATCTCACCTTGCATGAGTGGCGTCCTCATACCCGGGTGTACGATATGATATACAACCCTTCTCAAACTGCCTTACTCAAGACTGCCGCTGACTTTGGCATAAGTTGTTCGAACGGACTTTCCATGCTCGTTCATCAAGCTCTGCGTTCGCTGGAGATATGGACAGGTTGCGAGGTTTCCGCAAACGCCATGTTTGCGGGCGCGGAAAAAGGTATGAAGGAGATCGCCCCGTGATGGAATGGCTCCTTCAGAGCCAATTCGGAATGGTTGCCGTAGGATTTCTACTGGGGGCCATTTGGGGAAGCTTTTTGAACGTATGCGCCCATCGAATACCCTTAGGCCAGTCCATAGTCCGGCCTCCCTCTTACTGCCCCAAGTGCAAGGCAAGGATTCTGTGGAAGGACAATTTGCCCATCTTGAGTTGGCTTGTTCGGCAAGGCAGGGCAAGGTGTTGCTTAGAGTCCATTTCAACGAGGTATCTTTGGGTAGAAGTTTCAACCGCCTTGTTGTTCGGTTATTTTTTCGGGTGTTATTTTCAGAATAGCGATTTGGCCGAGTTATGCGTGGGTTGCTTTCTTGGCTGGGTATTGCTTGCCGTGATCGTCATTGATGCGGAGACCATGATCATCCCTGATCGCCTGAGTATGGGAGGAGCATTGGCGGGTTTGGTTTTTTCGATAATTTTTCCATCACTTCACGGCTACGGGACTTTGCCGGAAGAGAGAGTTCTCTCCATGATTGACTCACTCCTCGGTCTTCTCGTCGGATCTTCGGTTATGTATTGGATTGGGGCTTCCGCTGAGAAGGCATTGGGCAAAGAAGCTCTGGGTCAGGGTGACGTTAAGTTGATGGGGTGCATAGGAGCTTTTTGCGGATGGAAGGCATCCGTTTTCGTTATTTTTGCCGGTGCTTCGATTGGTACGGCTTTGGTGTTGCCCTTCCTGGCTTTTCAATTTCTTGGAAAGAAGCCATCGAAGCATCATCAGGGGAAAGAGCCACTTTCCTGGGGGAAGGAAATCCCATTTGGTCCATACTTGGCTATTGCCACCCTTCTTTACTTGGGCGGTTTGGATCATTGGATTGACCCATGGATGGAAGAAGCTCTTGCCATAGTAAGTAAAAACTACTGAGAGCAAAACTCCTTTTTAGCGTTGAAGAAAAGGCGTCTTGTCGGCAAATTTTGCTCTTTGTCTTTTTACTTTAATCCTAAGCTCCCCAATGAAAAAACTGCTCGTTGCCAATCGAAGTGAAATTGCGGTTCGAATTTTTCGTTCCGCCAGTGAATTGAATTTAAGAACTGTTGCAATCTATGCCGAAGAGGACCGTTTCGGAGTGCATAGGTTCAAAGCGGATGAAGCATACTTGGTGGGAAAGGGCAAGGGGCCGGTTGCCGCATATCTGGATATTGAATCGATCATTTCCATCGCAAAGGAAAAAAGAGTGGACATGATTCATCCTGGGTATGGTTTCCTGTCTGAAAATGCCGAATTCGCAAGAGCCTGTGAGGATGCGGGCATTGTCTTCATAGGCCCTAGACCCGAATTGCTTGAAAGCATGGGAGATAAGGTAGCCGCCAAAAAAGCCGCGGACGCAGCGGGCGTGCCGACCTTGCCCGCCACTCCTAAGCCTGTCTCCAAACCCGCTGAAGCCTTACGATGGGGAAGAAAGATCGGTTTCCCTCTGATTATCAAGGCTGCCTTCGGCGGAGGTGGTCGGGGTATGAGAGTGGTGCAAAAGGAGGAGGATCTCAAGGATATGCTCGAAGAGGCGCAAGGCGAAGCGGAAAGAGCATTTGGCAATCCGGCGGTTTTTCTCGAGAGGTACGTGGGGCGGGCCAAACACTTGGAAGTGCAGGTCTTGGGAGACCGAAAAGGAAACGTAGTTCATCTGCACGAAAGGGATTGCTCGGTTCAGCGTAGATATCAGAAAGTCGTTGAAGTCGCTCCCTCGATTGGCCTGCCTGACGAAGTCGTGAACAGTTTGTGCGGAGCGGGGGTTGAATTGGCCAACAAGATAGGCTACGACAACGCTGGAACCGTTGAGTTCTTACTGGATCAGGATACCAACGAATGGTTCTTCATCGAAATGAATCCCAGAATTCAGGTCGAACACACGGTGACCGAGCAGATTACAGGAATTGATATCGTTCGCTCACAAATTCTAGTGGCGATGAACCACGGTTTGCACGATAACAAAATTGGCATACCCCAGCAAAATGAAATTCCTCGGAACGGTTGCGCGATCCAGTGCAGGGTCACCACGGAGGATCCGGAAAAGGGGTTTACGCCGGATTACGGAAAGATTCTCAGCTATCGTTCCGCTGCAGGTTTCGGAGTAAGGTTGGATGGTGCGATGGGAGACACGGGGTCGATCATAACTCCCTTCTATGACTCCCTCCTAGTGAAGATAACCGCTTCCGGTCCAAATTTACCTCAAGCCTTGGACCGTATGCACCGAGCTTTGCGCGAAATGAGAATCCGAGGGGTGAAGACTAACATTCCCTTCTTGGAAAACGTCATCAACCACAAGGATTTTGTCGCCGGCAAGGCAACCACCCGAATGATCGACGTGACCCCGAGTCTTTTTAAGTTCAAGGCTAGAAAGGATCGGGCCTCGAAGTTACTGAGCTATCTCGGGGAAGTAATTGTCAATGGGAATCCACAAGTCAAAGGGCGTGCCAGAGTTAGTAATCCATTGCCTTTGATTGAACCGGAATACGATCCAAGGTCCGATCCTCCAAGAGGAACGCGAGATATGCTTCTGGCTCAGGGCCCGGTTAAGTTTTCTCAATGGTTGAGAGACCAGAAGTCTCTTATGGTTACGGATACGACTTTACGAGATGCTCATCAATCTCTCTTTGCGGCTCGCATGAGAAGTTTCGATATGCTGGCGGTTGCCGATTTCATTGCTCGTAGGACATCCGGTTTGTTCAGCCTCGAAATGTGGGGAGGAGCGACCTTTGACACTTGTATGCGCTTCTTGGGAGAATCCCCCTACGAGCGCTTGCGCACTCTGCGTGAAAAAATACCCAACGTTCTCTTTCAGATGCTCCTTCGGGGATCAAACGCCGTGGGTTATGCGAATTATCCCGACAATGTGGTGCGCGAGTTTGTGGTTCATGCTTCGCAGGCAGGAATGGATGTCTTTCGAATTTTCGATTCTCTGAATTATCTGCCCAATCTCAAAGTGGCTATGGAAGCGGTGAATGAGCGAACCTCTTCGTTGTGCGAGGCGGCTGTTTGCTTCACCGGCGATTTCACCGACTCGAGTGAGGAGAAATACACGCTCGATTATTACGTTCATCTCGCCAAGGAACTTGAAAAGATGGGAGCGCATATCCTTGCCATCAAGGATATGGCTGGGCTTTGCCACCCCGTGGCAGCCAGTCGTCTCGTCAAAGCGTTGAGGAATGAAGTGGGAATCCCCATTCATTTTCATACCCATGATTCCAGCGGCATCGCTTCGGCCTCTGTACTCAAGGCGGCGGAAGCAGGAGTCGATGTGGTCGACTTGGCCATTTCTTCGCTTTCCGGTTGCACAAGTCAGCCCAATCTCAATTCGGTTGTTCATGCATTGAGGAACGCGCCGAGATCCACAGGCTTGGACGTGCAGGCTCTCAATGAACTTTCGATCTATTGGGAAGCGGTTAGGCAATACTATTCTCCTTTTGACACGTCCCCTCCCTTCGGAAGCGCGGAAGTGTTTTCTCATCAGATGCCCGGCGGGCAGTATACCAATTTGCGAGAGCAAGCCACCTCGCTTGGTCTTGGCAAAAGGTGGCCCGACGTCGTTAAAACTTATGAGGAAGTCAACGCATTGCTCGGAGACGTCGTAAAAGTGACGCCTAGCAGCAAGAGCATTGGCGATCTTGCGATCTTCCTCATCACCAAGGGAGTCAAACCCGAGGATTTGGTGAACCTGCCCTCTGAGACCGGATTTCCCCAATCCGTAATCGATCTGGTATCAGGAAATCTCGGACAGCCCAAGGGCGGATGGCCCAAAGCCGTTCAAAAAGTCATTTTGGGTAAGCAGAAGCCTTTGCGTGGACGCCCGGGCGCTTCGGCACCCAAGGTTGACTTGAAGAAGGAATCCCAATCCCTGAAAAAGAAGCTCGGCTCCCGTTATACGGATGATGATTTGTTTTCCTCCCTGATGTATCCTCAGGTTTACAATGAATTCCAGGATTTCAAAAAGAAATATGGAGACGTCTCCGTTTTGCCTACTACGGCATACTTTCACGGTTTGGAGCCGGGTGAAGAGATCTCCATTCGGATCGAAGAGGGCAAAACCCTCTTCATCAAGCTTTTGCATGTGGGTGATCCGGATGAAAAGGGTATTCGGTCGCTCACCTTTGAATTGAATGGCAAAGCCCGAACCACCATGGTGCAGGACAAATCCGTCAAGGGTGATTCCAAAGCTCGGGAAAAAGCCGATCCCTCGAACTCCAAGCACGTGGCCGCCCCAATTCCCGCTATGATCAGCAGTATCGCGACAAGTGTTGGAAAGACGGTTGCGAAGGGAGACAAGATCGCGGTGCTTGAGGCGATGAAGATGCAAACCACGCTCTACGCCTCTTCCGACGGAACCGTTGATGAGATTCTTGTCAAGGTCGGTGACTCGGTGGAATCCAAGGATTTGATTGCTCGTCTCAGATAACTTCCTAAAGTTTTCCCGCGACCATCCGACTATAAGTGTGTGATGCATACGCGCGGAAAAAGTCGAAGCTACGACCAGCCATTGGTCTGGGTCCGAGCAATGGCCTTACTGGGGCTATCTTGCACTGCTCAAGCCAAGCAGCTTTATGTCCCGGAACCCGCATTGGAGAGAGCTTTGTGTCAAGCCCTGTCCGTTGACCGAGAGAATCTTACGGAATCTTTGGTTGCCCAAAAACTCAGATTTCTGGAAGTCAACGACGCTCAGATCAGAAATCTTCAAGGCTTGGAAGGCGCGGTCAATTTGGAAACCTTGGTTCTCAAGGACAATCTCATCCAGGATCTCAGTCCTCTCTCTGAATTAGCCAATCTGAGAAAGCTGGATTTGGCCGGTAACAGGATATCGAGTCTGCAGGATTTGATTCCCTTGTCGCGTTCCAAAATGGAAAGAAGGGCTTTTGAAATCCAATCCTCTCTGAAGGATTACAAAACTCCCAAGGATCAAATTCCCGGAATGGTTTTGGAGCTTTCGGAACTTGTTCAAAGACTGAAGAAAGGGGCTTGGTCTCTCGGTGTCTTGGATCTTTCGCGGAATCGTTTGCTGGGAATGACAGGGATAGAACACCTTACTCTTTTGGAGCACTTGAACGTGTCGGAAAATGCATTGATTGACTTGGAGGGAATAGGCAAATTGAAACGCCTAGTCACTTTCTATGCGCAAGTTAATCAACTCGGTAGAGTGGAAACCTTTGAGGACGAAAACAAAAACAGACAATATGATCTGGGAGAAACCATTAACGATGAGAGCGGAAACGGAAAACGAGACGTGGATCCATTGGTTGAACTTCAATCCCTTCCAAGTTTGGTGAACCTCCATCTTTACGGAAATTTGATCCAGACGACAAAATCGATGGGCAATATGCCGAAGCTTCAGGTTCTTTTGCTTGGCGGGAATAAGATTCAACAGTTAGAGGGCATTGCAGGGTTTCCCAATTTAAAGCGTCTCTCCCTTTCGGACAACCGATTGAATGATTTGACCGGCATAGAGAACCTTTCTTCCTTGGAATATTTGTATTTGGTCGAAAACCGAATTTGCGATCTTCGTCCGCTGGCCAAACTTCGTAAGGTTCGAGAGTTGAGATTGCAGAGAAATCAATTTTTCGAAATCGACCCTCTCGCTAAAATCGAAGATTTGGAGGTTGTCTTGTTATCCAATAATTTGGTTTTCGACCCTACGCCGCTCCTTCAGTTGAAGAAGCTCCGCAAGCTCTCCCTCTCAGGAAATTGTATGGTTTTGGAGCAAGAAAGAACCGATGATTTCCTAACGCAGTTGCGCTTGCAAGGCATCATGAGCGTGGTGGGGGAGCAAAAGGAAAGGTCTCTCTTGGTTGAAAATTTGGTTTCGTCGCTTATCGGACATCCCAACTCAAACCAGAAATTGGGAGATTATTTGGAAGCGAACGGATACTTTAGGTTAATGGATTTCATTGAGGATTCCGCTATCGCCATGGAAGACAAGTCCCTGGCTTATTCGACTTGGGAGTCTTGCCTTAAGTCGGGAAAAGCCTTGGATGAGGTTCCCTTCCCTTCGAAATAGGCTTTGGGGTTTAGCTTTGCAAATAGAGTAAAGTTGCCAAGATTACCGTTACAATAAAGCAAAGCAGGTAGAAAAGACCTTTGAAGAACCTTTGAACGGCATACGATCGCACGATTCCGTCAATCAGCCGGTAGTACTCTTTTTTCCATTTTCGGCTGATCAGCTTCTTCTTGCTTTTTACGTAACTCGAATCTGACTTTATCATGGGCAAGTGGAAGAATTTCTTGGTTCCTCCTTTACAGTTTGCAGACAATTTCATATTGACCGAGTACCGTATATGTCAATCAAGCAAAGGACCATTCGCCTCGAGCGATCGATTAAGGGCAAGTCCCTTCACACCGGAGAAGACGTCACGCTCACCTTGAAACCCGCGGATGCGAATGAGGGGTTTGTCTTTCGTCGAGTGGACTTGTACGGGAAACCGGAAATTCGTCCGTTTGCCTCGAACGTAACGGAGTTGGTTCGCAGCACTACGATTTCCAACGGGAATGCTAAAGTTCATACGATTGAGCACGTTTTGAGCGCCTTGGCCGGTTGTGGCATCGACAATGCCGTCATTGAGCTCGATGCGAGCGAACCTCCCATTTTGGATGGTTCGGCGAGGCCTTTCGTAAATCTCATTTTTGAGGCAGAACCCATCGAGCAAGAGGAGGATCGGTCCTTTTTTGAATTGAAGGAGGCGGTTTCCGTGACCTCGGGGAATCGTTCGATGATCGCTTTGCCTCACGACGGTTTTCGCATCACCTGCACCTCGGCGGATGATCGCGGAAGCCATGTGCAACACCTTTCCGTCGATCTTGATCCCGAGACTTTTGTCGCTCAAGTGGCTCCGGCCCGAACCTTTACCCTTTATGAGGATATAGAGGAGTTATTGAAACTGGGAAAAATTAGAGGTGGGAGTTTGGACAGCGCAATCGTCATAAAGGGGGATAAGATTCTTTCCAAGGAACCGCTCCGTTTTGAGGATGAATTCGTGCGCCACAAGATTTTGGATATTGTCGGTGACTTGAGTCTGCTCGGCAAACGGCTTCGCGCCCATATCATTGCGGTTCGTCCAGGTCACTCTCTGAATTCGGATCTGACTTCCAAACTTCACGAA
>CEWH01091500.1_pt1 | contig 21035 bp, 19 predicted proteins | sample 531231 | NCBI WGS metagenome assembly CEWH01 (sample SAMEA2622316, study PRJEB7988) | marine metagenome | biome: marine biome (ENVO:00000447); feature: surface water layer (ENVO:00002042); material: "saline water (ENVO:00002010), including plankton (ENVO:xxxxxxxx)" | depth 5 m | reverse complement strand
TATTGTTATTTTAATAAAATTTAAATTTTATTTTCGAGCATCCCTACCGTTATTGTCCTCTGCGGCAGAGCAGGATTCGAATCGGATCTCTCCGCAAATAATCACCTCTAAAGATCATGCTAGCTGTCATCTCTCCTGCTAAGACTCTCGATTACGATTCGACGTGCCCCAGTCACTGTCCGACCCAGCCTGATTTCTTGAATGAAGCCTCCGAGCTCATTGCCGTGCTCAAGGAGAAGACCTCTCCCCAACTCCGACAACTCATGTCCATAAGCGACAAAATTGCGGATCAAAATATTGAGCGCTACAAGGCGTGGTCTCAACCCTTCACAGAGGACAATGCGAGGGCGGCAATCTTTGCCTTTAAGGGGGACGTCTACAGCGGACTTGAAACCTCCGCATACGGTAAGCCTGAACTTCAATACGCGCAGAAGCACCTTAGGATCCTCTCGGGACTGTATGGAGTGCTTCGCCCCCTCGACCTAATGCAGCCATATCGCCTAGAAATGGGGACCCAACTAAAGAACGCTTCCGGAAAAGACCTCTACACCTTCTGGGCAGATCGGCTCACTGATAATGTCAATAAATCCCTAAAAAGCTCCGGCTCAAATACCTTTGTAAATTTGGCCTCAAACGAATATTTTTCGGCTCTCCAGCAAGACAGCATCAAGGGCGAAATCATTACCCCACAATTTAAAGATCTAAAGAATGGGGTCTACAAGTTCATTACCTTCTATGGGAAAAAAGCACGAGGAATGATGTGTGATTTCATGATCCAGAATAAGGTCAAAACCGCCGACGAACTCAAGCAATTCAACTCTGCAGGGTATCGCTTCAACAGCGAATTGAGCGAAGGAACGAACTGGGTCTTCACCCGCGATAAAGTTCCAGTGAGCTGAGCTTTTCCAACCAAGAGATGACCCTCACTAGGCCGAAGATTCTTTTGAGCGCACTCATGTTGGGTGCCTTAGGGGTAGGATACGCTGGGGCTGAGGAGAGCCCCGGTCACGAAGTCGAGCAACCGTCTTCACTCTCAGTTCCACTGCTACTAGATATCTCACGTCTTTCTCTAAAGAACTTTCTTGAAGACAAGTCCGCTTTGGAAGCCTATCGGCGGCCCGACGAAACAATCGATGACCTAGAGGACGCTTTCACGATTGGAGCCATACGCGGGCGTTACGCTCTGATCTGGGATGCCACCGCCTGCCGCCTTGTCGGAGTGGTGGATTTAAAACGGTCGCAACCGGATGCTGAGGCTTTTCCTCAAAGTGGCGCAAAAAACCAAACTTCACCCTATCATCTTCTGGCTGAAGGGTTTCATCCTCTCGCGGGTTCGTTGGGAGCATTCGGAAAGCCACTCTACTTCGGATTTCGTATTGTAGACGGGATCCCGGAATTCCTCTACTACCATGGCGCCCTGAGGGTCGAGGAACGCCTTTGGCTTGAAGGCGATGGCTATATTTTAAAACACCGATTTACCGTGAAGGATTCGGAAAACGCGATCCTCTTGCGTTTCCCGGAATCCTGGAAAGCCCTAATTACAGGTGCCAGTGCAGGCACTTGGAACGGCCAGACTCTATCTGTCCCCGTTGAAGACGCTGCGGAGGTTGTCCTTACTTATAATCTCCTACCCAAATCCGAACGCGAAGAAGCTGATTAATGGCTCATTGGATTCTCATTTTTGTGCCTTTATTTCGGGTGACATTGCTAACCGCATTCTCACAGGAGTTCGAACGCTTAGACGCTAAAATAGCGACAAGCCAGCGGCGTCCTTTTGTTGAAATCTCTGAGCAGGACATCAAGCCAAGCGTTCAAGCAATCGCTGCAATCGACAACACTAACGTCTTTTTCTTGAACAAACGGGGGCAGGCGGGAGTCGCTAAGTTCTCCCCAGGTTTAAGCCTGATTGGTTGGGAGCTTTACTCGAAGGTAAAACTCAACGCTATCGGCACGCTGGGATTGGGTCCAGACTACTCTCTTGTCACTGCATCACCCTTCGAGGTGACTCAGGCGTTTGATACGCTTGGCGATGGTAGCCTCGACTTTTTCGAGGGAATCGTCCGAACCTGGCCAGGCCGCAAGCAGGGAGTCACGATCACAGCGGGTCCGGTTCCAGACACTGCAGGTCGTTTGCTCTTTGCCCTCTCTCCTCATGCAACAGAAGATGGTGAGACGCCTCTAGCACGACTTGTCGCTTGGCATCCAGACCAAGACGAACTTGAGACCGTGACTGAGAGCCAACTTCTAATTTCCTCCTTCGCGATTGGCCCCAACGGCCTATTAGCTGCTAGGCTTTCAATGCCAAACTATAACGAAGGCTTTTATATTTCACTGACAGAACTCAACTCATCCAACCCAAAGGCTAAGGAGCCAGCCAAAGCGAGTCTACCCCAAACCTTACCCTCGCTCCTTATCCCGGCGGAACTGACCGGAGGCGAAGAGCCCACCCAGATCTGTTTTTTCACCGAGGGAGGGGTCACGAAGTTGATCTTAACGTGTCCTGACTCCAGAGAACTGATCGAAGTCGTCCCGGAAAAGGAGGAAAACCTCTGGCAGGGAGCCATCCTTCTCCGATCGCTAGCTCCCTCCCCCATCGAGTCCGTCGTAGAGATGAGCACTGGATCGCTGCTCGGAGGCGGGCCCGACGGCTTCTTTCCTCTCGAAATACCCGATGATGAATTTCGAATCGAGAAAGTAGCGGTCGCGGAGGATGGTGTTGTGCTTAATTTCTCGAAAGAAGTCAGTCGTAAACAGGCAGTTATAGATACTTTTTATTCTTTAGACTCAATCTCTTTTCGGGGGCTCAATAAGACTTTAGAGGTGACTCCGGTGATTGAATCAGACGGAAAAACAGTGATCCTCAAGACCGACGAGATCGGAAAAGGTGTTGTCCTCAAAGTTTCCTGTGAAAATCTAGCCTCGGCCTCCGGAGATCCCCTCTTCAGCGAGACTGTGTTTTACACGATCCATGAAGGCTAATTTCGAGTAAGGATGCCGCAGGGCAATCTTTCATCTGATTGGGCAGAAGGGAGTTCCATCATCTGTGCTTCGTCATTTTCTTAGGAGTTCGAAATTCGCAGGATTCGTTGCGGTTTGCTGCAAAAGCGTTAGTCTAATTCGCGTGGCTCACATGGTTCGTTTTCCGCTCATAACTGCGTTTTTTATTGGTTTGGCCGTCTTCCTGCCGCAGGAAATTAGCGCCCAGTTTAAACTTTTCAAAGCTGCGCCTCATGCCTCGGTTTACCGAGCTGCCAAGCGCTACAATCTGGCAGCGGTCGAGAAGGTGGACCCGAGCATCTACATCGACCTGCGCTACGCGGTTACTTCTGCTACCGGGAAACCGATCTATCCATCAGACATGCCATGCCTGTTGCACAAATCTACAGCGGAAAAGCTAAAAAAGGTAAACGCAGAGCTCAAGCCACTTGGTTATGCACTAATGATTTGGGACGCTTGGCGTCCGCCTGAAGCACACCTCGCTCTCTGGAATGCAGTTCAGGACCCACGCTTCGTGGTTCCACCCAGCAAGGGGCTTTCGTGGCATTGCTACGGGGTTTCGGTAGACGTGACATTGGTGAACCTCGATGGCACTCCCGTGAAGATGCCCACTCCGTTCGATGAATTCTCTGACAGAGCGGCCTCGAATCACCAAGGGGCGGACTTACAGGTTGCCAAACGCTTAACCCTACTTCAAACCTCGATGAAAAAAGTTGGCTTTCGAACTATTAAGTCTGAGTGGTGGCACTTCGACGATATGAAAGTCAGTGGCGGGGTTCGTAAAGTTAGTGCCGAAGACTTGGGGATTCGCTTGCCTTAATGCTATATGCAGGACACCGCTCAGGAAATCGTTCAAAATCTCCAAGAAGCTGGATACGAGGCACTTTTCGCGGGAGGCTGCGTTAGGGATTTTCTTCGCGCCGTTCTGCCAAAGGACTTTGATATTGCGACTAGCGCCCGCCCCGACCAGATTTTGGAGCTTTACCCCAAAGGCGACACCATCGGTGCGCATTTCGGAGTGATTCTTGTAAAAAAAGCAGGGCAACACTTCGAGATCGCTACCTTTCGGGAAGACGGGAAATACAAAGACGGCCGTCGTCCCGAATCGGTCTCATTCTCAACTGCCAAAAAAGATGCTCAGCGTCGCGATTTCACCATCAATGGGCTCTTCTACAATCCTGTGAAGCGAGAACTAATCGACTATGTCGGAGGGAAAACCGATATCGAATCGAAGATCATTAGAGCTATCGGCGATCCGGAGGCACGTTTCGAAGAGGACTACTTGCGACTCCTCAGAGCGATCCGCTTTGCCACCGTACTCGACTTCGAAATTGAGGACTCCACATGGTCAGCTATCCAGGCAAAGGCAGCTAACATTTGCTGCGTCGCAGCGGAGCGAATCCGCCAAGAACTAGACCGCATCTGGGTTAACGAAAACAGGTTGCGAGGGTTTGACCTCCTCGCATCAAGCGGCCTGATGAAGGCAATTTATCCCGAAATTATTAATCTCCAGGGCTGCGAGCAACCACCCCAATGGCACCCGGAAGGAGATGTCTTCGTTCACACGCGCTTGATGTTGAGCCTACTTCCCACCGACGCCAGCCTACCACTTGTCCTCTCTGTTCTATTTCACGACATCGGCAAACCTGCGACTTTTTCCTATGATCCTGATGAGGACCGAATTCGCTTCAACGGGCACGATAAAATTGGTGCCAAAATGACTGAGGGCATCCTCAGCCGCCTGCGCTACTCAAACGCCGTCATTGATGCGACAACGGCTGGAGTAAGCAATCATATGGCATTTAAAGATGTTCAAAAGATGCGAGCACCAAAGCTCAAGCGCTTCATGGCTCGTGAAACCTTTTGCGATGAACTTGAGCTTCATCGGGTGGACTGCGAGAGTAGTAACGGAAATCTGGAGAACTATCATTTTCTAAGAAATAAATTAGAGGAATTTGAATCCGAGCCGCTAATACCTCCTCCCATCATTACTGGCCACGATCTGATTGAACGAGAAATTCCCGAAGGACCCCGCTACGGCGAAATACTTCGCCGCGCTCAGGATTTACAACTCGAGGGAATCCTGACAAGTCGAGAAGACGCTCTACAGTGGCTCGAAACAGAATTGTCGTAAAGATATTCGCCAATCTCGGTTGACGGAGCGATCCCTTTCGCTCCATTGCACTCCGCAAATGTTCGCCCTCCCGGAATGAAAGACCGTCTTCGTTGTGCTTCAGTTCCCCTGATCCTCTCAGGGGCGATGATCCTTTCTCCATTCAATTCGTTCACCGAAGAGAAGAATTCGAACACTACTTGGCACAATGTCAGTGAGTGGGGTATCGAGGGACGAGCCTGGTCTGTAGACGAGCTCAAGGCCACCTACGACCGACTTCCTGCTAAAGCCGAGAAGATCGTCAGGGAAAAGGTTTGGCATCTCAGTCGCACTAGTTCGGGAATGACTTGCCGTTTCAACACCGACGCCACGGAAATAACTATCAAATATACTTTGGGCAATAAAGCGTTGGCACTTCCCCACATGCCAGCCACTGGAGTGAGTGGCGTTGACCTCTATGCGCTCGACTCAGACGGAGCATGGAAATGGGTCAGTTGCTCAAAGCCAAACGGGGTAGAAACGGTTCACAAGATCATGGGGATTGATCCGGGAATGAGAAGCTACATGGCCTACTTCCCCCTACGAAACCCACTCCTAGACATTTCATTCGGAGTCCCGAAAGGGAACTTACTCCAACCGGTTGCCCCGCGAAAAGATAAGCCGATTGTTTTTTATGGCACCTCGATCACACACGGGGCTTGCGCTTCACGTCCTGGAATGTCTCACGTTGCCATACTCGGAAGGCGTTTCGACCGACCCGTGATTAATCTTGGATTTGCCGGGAACGGAACCATGGACCCTGAAGTCGGCGCCCTCCTGACGGAAATTGATGCGGCTGTCTACATTATCGACTGCCTTCCTAATATGGACGGAGATCAGGTCGCTGAGCGCGCCGAACCTCTCGTCAAGCAGTTGCGACAGGCTCGTTCTGACACCCCCATCATCCTCGTCGAAGACCGATCGTATACTAATTCATGGCTGTTCAAGAACCTCCGTGAACGCCACGAAAAAAGTCGTAGCGCTCTCGTCCAGGCTTATGATAAACTCGTAATCTCGGGTGTGGAAAACCTCTTTTATCTCGCTGGGGACCATCTCCTCGGTGATGATACCGAAGGAACCACAGACGGTTCCCATCCTAGTGACCTTGGATTTCTCCGGCAGGCTGATGCTTTTGAGCCAGTCATAAGGCAGGCTTTAGATACGAAAAACCATTAACAACTCCATCAACAAACCTCACCCCGAATAAACAAATGACTGATTTTATCATTATCGGCATCATCGCATTGGTCGCCATTATCATCTTCCTAGTGTTGGCAAAATTTATTGGTATCTGGATTCGCGCCCGCGTCTCGAATGCTCCGGTTGGACTGCTCAATCTTGTTGCGATGTGGATTCGTAAAGTGCCACCCGCATTGATTGTCGACAGCCGGATCACCGCAGCTAAGGCCGGACTCGATTTTTCGACTGATCAACTTGAAGCTCACTACCTTGCTGGCGGGCATGTTGACGACGTGGTCCTTTCCATGATTGCTGCTGACAAGGCCGCTATCCCACTAGCTTTCGATCGTGCCTGTGCTATTGACCTCGCCGTCAAGGGAACAACGAAAACCGTCCTCGAGGCGGTCCGTACCTCCATCAATCCGGCAGTAATCGACTGTCCGGGTGGCGGGAAGAAAATCGACGCCGTCGCGCGAGATGGCATCCAACTCCGAGCTCGCGCCCGAGTCACTGTGAGGACCAACCTCGACCGATTTGTCGGAGGTGCCACCGAAGAGACAATCGTGGCCCGTGTGAACGAGGGCATCGTGACTTCAATCGGCTCCGCACAGTCCCATAAGGACGTATTAGAAAACCCAGACCACATCTCGCATCGAGTCCTAGAAAGAGGCCTCGATGCCAATACCCAGTTTGAAATCCTCTCCATCGATATCGCCGACGTGGATGTCGGCGAAAATATCGGCGCCACCCTGCAAGCCAGCCAAGCAGAGGCTGACAAACAGGTTGCCCAGGCGAAAGCGGAAGTCCGCCGCGCGGCGGCTGTTGCCACCGAGCAGGAGATGTCTGCCCGAACGCAGGAGATGCGAGCCAAGCTTGTCGAATCTGAAGCTCAGGTTCCCATGGCTATCGCCGAAGCCTTCCGCAGTGGAAATCTAGGCGTAATGGACTACACCAACTACCGCAATATCGTTGCTGATACTGACATGCGCCAAAGCATTGCTACTGAGGTGAGTGACGACGAGGAGGACGAAGCTGACAGCTGACCTCGATCCTGACTGAAAAAGTAGGCACTTTCTCCAGCCATTTATGGACGACATCCCCTGGATCTATGTAGCGATGATCTTCATCGCCTTCATCAGCTGGCTTCGCGGCCGGATCCAGGAGGCGTCTGAAACCCGTCGCCAGCGTGCTTCGGAACGCAAGGCAAAACAGCGCGCACGTCGGACCGCGGAACCAGCTTACGAATCCCCATATTCCGCACGACGCGAGGAAGCTGTCGCTCAAAACAACAGGGAGCCCGAGACCTTCCGTGACATTTTCAGGGAGATTGAGAGGCAGATCAACACAGTCGAAGAGGGGCCGGGGCCGGCACCTGAAACACAGTCCTTCGAGCCTCCACCCCTTCCTCCGCCCGACACTCAGCCGCAAGAACAAACTGATCCAGTCAGTTCGGTCACGCTCGCCTCGAGGGTTAAGCGAAGGAGAAGGAAACCTTCTGAGTCCCCCTCTCAAACTGACTCTCTCGCTTCAATACTCGGAGACCGAAGCCACTTGAGGACAGCACTGATTCTCAGCGAGGTTCTCGATAAACCTAGGGCTCTCCAACAACATCGGCCGCGGCAATCCTAGCCGATCAAAGAACTGATCAGCGCTGGAGCCACTTGTTCGATCAGCAGCAAACCGGCTCCACTTAGGAGCAAGCTAAAAGCGCAGACAAATCCAGCTTCGAAAACAATGAGTGCCCGAATGGTCGAAATATCGGCACCCAAGCGCCTTAGGTGGCTGAACTCTTCGCGTCTCAATCGGTAGGATAAAAGAAATACAAGACCTCCTATGACAAGGGTGGCAGCCCCTACCAGTCCAAGAAGCCACACAATCAGTGTCTTAACGCTGAACACTGTATGAAAGAGTTCGTCCATCTCTTCCTTAGGTGAAATCAACTGTAACTGCTCGTTGGCTGCGTAGCGCCCTTTAATAATTGCCCGGCTCTTGACCGAATCCGGGAGCACAATCACGGCTGTTAGCGGATAGTCATCGGTGTCACCATGAAAATGGAAACTCGTCGCGTTTTCTTCGGTGATCTCGTTATATTGCACGACAGCCGCATTTAGATTGACTGACTCCGAGTCATCCGAAGCGGACAACCGCTGCTCAGCAGAAGCCTCTTTCGCCTCAACATGACCATGCCCAAGCCCTTCGATAATCCACGCCGTCTTAGGGTCGACAAAAACTACATCATCATCAGGCGTGCCCACGGGGGTAAGCACACCCACCACTTTCATTTTTAGAGGGTAGACACCTGCCAAATTAAAGAGCGTTTCCGGAGAAGAGATCAAATAGTCTCCCTCACCCACCCCCTCAGAGACTGCTACATCTGCTCCAATCACACATTCCCCAAGGCGTAAGAGAGTCCGGCCCTCCGCCAATTCCAAACCCCGGAATTTAAAATAGTCTAAGGACGTCCCGACAATCCGATGTCCCGATGCCGAAAATTTGGCGTAGATGGGGATGGCCTCGGCAATTTCCGTATCGAAGATATCTTCAACAACCCGGAAGGGCAGCGTCGCGATCCCTTCTTTGGTGAAATAAATTCCGTTGAAGGTCAGTTCTAAGGCACTTCCAGCGTGCCCCAAAAGCAAGGGAGTATCAACCGCTCGCGACCTTAACTCCGTCTCCGCACGCTTCACTAATAAACCGATCGAGAGTGGCAGCAGCCAAACAAGAGTGAACGCCGCTATGAGAAGAACCACCTTAGCACCATTTCTTTTCACGTAACGAAATCCCAGGAAGACAAATCCATTCCAGTTCATTTGGAGGCCTCCTCTCTGAGAGCAAGCAAGTCAAGGCTGCGACTAAAGCGATCGCAAAGCGTGCGTTCATGAGTGATCATCATCACGGTTGCTCCGATGCGCAGTGCCTCTTCCAGAAGAAGCGATATGATTCGATCCTGATTCTCAGGATCAAGATTGCCAGTCGGCTCATCCGCGAGAATGAGTTCCGGCTGCGTAACCAAACCGCGACAAACGGCCACCCGCTGCCGCTCGCCTGTGGAAAGCTGATCCGGAAACTTCTCAAGGTGCTGAAGGATCCCTGTCCTCTCAGCCAAAGCTTCACAAACCTTTTTGACCGCTCGATTCATTTTAAGGGCCCCGCTGACCCGATACGGGAGCATAATATTTTCGCGCACGGTTAGGTAATCCAAGAGATCAAAACTTTGAGGAATCATTCCAATTTTTTGGATGCGAAACTTCTGACGCTCTTCCAGCCTCAACCCTCCTATTTCGACATCAGCGACTGAGATTGTGCCAGCCTGAGGAAGGAGGTTGCCCGAAATCAAATTGAGTAACGTAGTTTTGCCGCACCCACTGGGCCCAATAATCGCAAGGGTTTCTGACTTCCTCACTTCGAGCCAATCAATTCTTAGATCAAACCCCTCATCGGGATAGGCAAATTGAATCTTATCACACCGAATCATTCGTTGGAAGCCGCCTTGTTACGTGAAACCTTTTGTTCTCTCTCTTCGCTTAGCAACTCGAAGTCACCAAGTTTCCAGACATCCTCCACAGGCGTCAGCCGAAGTCGAGCCTCGTATTTATTGGTGCGTTCGTGGGTGTGCCCCCAATGGGTCACTTCACCGATCGTGATCCATTCAGCTTCGCTCCAAAAATCATCGCTGCCAGCCACATTTGCAGACGTACACTCTCTTAAAGCAACTTCATACACTCGCACTCGGGGTCCCCCTTTACTTTCAAGCTCGAGTGACTCTCTGATCTCGAGATAGACTCTCTCAAGAAGATCACCTTCGATGCTTTTCTCAAGGGCATCATAAATGGCCGACTCCTGAGTGAACTCAAAGGCGCGGTAAATATTTTTCAAGAGTCCATAGGCGGTATCTTCAAGCTCCTCTCTCGCAGGAGGTTTGACCGACTCTCTTTCTAGCCTAACCAAAAAGAGCATCGCCACCCCTGCCAAAAAAAACACCGCAACCCTCGCCGAATTCTTTTTACCTGTTCGAAGAAGGACAGTGATACCAATCATAAAGAAAACCGCCGCGGCAACGTTCATTTTTTGGAATGGAAAGGTGGTCACTCGCTTTACCGATGGAACTGGCGTCTCAGGCGTAGCCTTCGGCCCGCTCTCACTTTTCCAAATTACTCTTGGTTGCTCCAAAGTTACAAAACGACCGGCAGTTTCGCCGCTACTCACAATTTCGATGGCGACACGGTCTTGTCTCGGTCCCAGCCATCGCCAATCCAGCTCGATGGCTTCAATCAAAGAACGGTCAAAACTTAACGATAATCCGATCACTGCCTCCTCAATCGGGATTAGTTCCCGCTTGTCTTCGAGAAAGCCCTTCTCCGCGTCGAACACGATAAATTTAGCGTCCAAGTCACCTTCCTCATTGGTAAGTTTTGGTTTGACCAGATCGAAGCCTGCCACCATCGCCTCACGCGCCAAAGAAAGCGCCACTCCCTGGCTGATTCCGTCGAGTCCCGCCTCAGGTAACTTCCAACTTTCTCGAAAAGCTGCTATTTCAACCAGTGCCTCAATCCTCAACTCATGAGGTCTAATATTGAGGAAGCCCTTCACTGCCTCAAAATTTCGAGTCATTCCGGAAATAGGCGTAAGCAGTCCTATGAGGAAAATGTTGAAGCACTTAAATTTCACAACTCAACAAAACGTAATGCTCGCCCGGGTCAACTGATTCAGCGGCTTGCCCGTATTCCCCTTGGTGACATTGATCTGCGCGCCTGAACATGCACCTTGAATACTGAAAAATAGGTGTTTTTTTATTGATCCGAACACAGTCATGCGAATATCCCCCTTCTTCTTTGTGACCGCAGTAGTTTGCGCTCCGCTCGTCCGAGCGGAAAACGTCGATTTTATGACCCAGGTCAAGCCGCTCTTTGAAGCCACCTGCCTCCAGTGTCACAACCCCGACGATGCCGATGATGAAGGAGCAGAGTATGACATGAGCACGATGAAAGCTGCCTTCAAAGGTGGTGAATCGTACGGCAGAGATGTAATACAGCCCGGCGACAGCAATGACAGTCCCGTTTACTGGATGACTACCATCCACTATGACGATCCGGAAGATCCTGAGGCCATGCCCCCAAAGAAACCGCTTACCGAAGCTCAACAAAATGTTATCCGCGACTGGATTGATCAAGGAGCAGATTGGCCTGAAGACGCAGTTTTGACTGAGCAACCGCGAATGAATTTTAAGGTTAATATCCTTCCCCTACTGAGTAAAGGTGGACCATTCAGTGAGCAGGATAAGACCCTTCTTCGCCTCTGGGTGGAGCAGGGTGCAGTCTGGCCTGAGGGATTCACTCTCAATGATGCTAAAAAGGACAAAGATGCCCTTGGGGATAATCTGGCTCTCGTTGAAACCATGCGGGAAAAGATTCTCGCCACGTCAGCGGTGACTGCCGAGGACCAAATGAAGGAATACACTGAAACAATTTCCAAGACGGGAGTGAAATTCGACATGGTTCCTATCAAGGGAGGTGAGTTTCTCATGGGAAGTCCCCCTTCCGAGGTTGGTCGACTTGAGGATGAGGGTCCTCAACACAACGTTGCTATTGAACCGTTTTGGATGGGGAAATTTGAGGTCACTTGGGCGGAGTACGAGCCCTTCATGATCACTGGTGTCGCTCGGAACAAAGACGGTTCCCCCGAAAGTATCCCTGCCGATGCCCTCTCCGTCGATGTCGTATCCAGCCCGACAACTCCTTACACTGAGATGAGTTTTGGCATGGGTACTGATGGCTATCCCGCTATCTGCATGACCCAACACGCTGCCAACAAGTATTGTCAGTGGCTCAGTGCTCAAACTGGTCACTACTATCGCTTGCCCACCGAAGCTGAATGGGAATACGCCTGTCGTGCCGGCACGACAGGTCCATTCTCTTGTCCCGAAGAAGAACTCGCTGAATACGCGGTCATGGATCCGGAGGCCGTTCGCGTTGGCTACGAAAAAGTAGGAACCAAAAAGCCAAATCCATGGGGGCTCTACGATATGCACGGCAACGTCATGGAATGGGTCCTCGACCAGTTCATCGCCGACGCCTACAGCACGCGAAAAGAAGAGGTCAATGTGAATCCTCTAGAGATACCTTCCACCCTCTATCCGCGTATCGCGCGCGGAGGTTCGTGGTATGATCCGCCAGAAGAACTTCGTTCTGCTCGCCGCATCTGGTCAGATGAAAGCTGGAAAACCCAAGATCCACAGCTGCCAAAGTCGATCTGGTATCACACGGATGCAATCTGGCTGGGCTTCCGCGTCGTTCGACCTCTCAATGTTCCCGAAGCCAAGAAAATGGATGAGCTTTGGAACCTCGGCCGCAACGGAGATTAGTCCTACCGATCGGCAACACAATCTAAAATTAGATGAAGACTCCACGGAAGGCCGGCGCTGGTGGCAGCCTTGCGTTATGCTTTTTTCTCTTTATCTCCTCCTCTGCGGCAGCCGGGAATATGCGGCTCTACACCGAAACTCAGCCGCACATGGGCACGGAATTCACCCTTCGCGCCTACGCCTCAGAAGAAAGAAACGAAGCCGTCGCCACAGCGTTTAAGAAGGCTTTTGCCCGCGTGGAAACGCTCAACCAGATCTGTTCTGACTATTTGCCGGAATCAGAAATCAATCAGTTCGCCAAAGCACCCGTCGGCGAACGAATCGCATTGAGCGCTGATCTTTTTCATATTCTGCAACTGGCTCAGGGCATAGCCGCTGATTCCAATGGCGCCTTTGATGTCACGGCCGGCCCTTTCGTGCGTCTCTGGCGATTGAGTAAAAAGAACCATCGTCTTCCGACGGAAGCCCAAATCATCGCCGCTCGCTCTCGATCCGGTTCTCATCTGCTTTCGCTTGATCCCTTCGACCGCACTGCCACCAAACTGAGTGAAGGAATGCTTTTTGACCTGGGCGGCATCGCAAAGGGCGTTGCGGCTGATGAAGCTTTAGGTGTTCTCAAGGAGTCAGGCTTCCCTCGCGCCCTCGTTGCAGCCAGCGGTGATATTGTCGTTGGTGACCCACCTCCGGGGAAACCGACCTGGACCGTCCAAATCGAAGCTATTCCGGGTGCCTCCAAGAACCTTCCGCCAGTCCTCGTTCACCTCAGTAGAGCTGCAGTCTCAACCTCAGGCGATGCTAAGCAGTACTTTGAGATTGATGGGGAACGCTATTCCCACATCGTATCGACCCGCACAGGTCTCGGCGTGAGCGAGAGAATCGCAGCCAGTGTGATTGCCCCTAGCGCCACGCTATCCGACGCCTACGCCACGACAGTCGCATTGCTGGGTGAAAAGGAAGGCTTGCAATTCATCGAGAATAAACGAGAAATCGAGTGCCGAATTGTCGCCCTTCGCAATGGTCAAGAGGTCGCCGTCACATCCTATGGATTCAGCCAATTCCAGGAAGAAGAATTCCAAGAAAAAAGCCCCATCGCCGCGCCGTGATGGGCGCGAAGCTGCGGTGCAGTTTCTCTACGGTAACGAAATCCAAGGAGAGACTGAGATTACCGACGGAAAGTTGCACGAGTTCTGGGAACTTCGCTTGACGAAAACTTTCGCGCGTGATTTTGCCGCAGAACTCGTCAAAGGTATCGCCCGCGAGTTACCTCTGATTGACGAGGCAATCGAGGACAGCCTCGAAAATTACTCATTCGGGCGCCTCGCCAATGTGGATCGGAACATCCTCCGGCTTGCCACCTACGAAATTCTTTTCGCTGATCATATCCCGGGTCAAGCTGCCATCAACGAAGCCATCGAAGTGGCGAAGCGCCTCGGCAGCGAAGACTCCCCGTCTTTCATTAACGGAATTCTCGACCGCATCCTTCAAGCTCATTTGCAAAATTAAGTCTGAATGGGTCTTTTCAAGAATATCGTCGACCGCCTACGGGGCACTGATTTCGACTGGGACGATTTGGAGGAGACTCTTATCGCAGGTGATTTGGGTATCCGACTGACGACCAGCCTGGTAGACAAACTTCGGGATACCAAGGGACTCACAAACGCAGAATCGGTCGTCGAGGCTTGTCGCAGCGAAATCATCTCTATCATCGGAGATGAACCAATAGAAATGTCTCCTCCACGAAAAGACGGGAAGCCAACAGTCATCCTTGTTGCCGGCGTTAATGGAGTGGGAAAGACAACATCAGTCGCCAAGCTGGCTTCATTTCTCAAGACGCGCGGTAACAGCGTGGTGCTCGCCGCTGCCGACACCTTTCGTGCGGCTGCGATCGAGCAGCTTAATATCTGGGCAGACCGCGTGGATGTTCCCCTCGTCTCCACCCAATACCAGGGCGATCCATCAGCGGTTTGCTTTGACGCCCACGAAAAGGCGATTGCGATCGGCGCGGACTACCTAATCTGCGATACCGCCGGTCGGTTGCACACCCGTCACAACCTGATGGAAGAATTGAAAAAGATCAGCCGCACTCTTGCCAAACAGGACGAAACAGCTCCCCACGAGCGTTGGATTGTGGTCGACGCAACCACAGGCTCCAACGCTCTTTCACAAACCAAAGAGTTCGGCACAGCCCTGGATCTTACCGGGGTAATCGCCACCAAACTGGACGGTTCAGGCAAGGCCGGAAGTATTGTCGCAATCAAGCACGACCTCGATGTCCCTACACGATTCATTGGCACTGGAGAAAAAGAAGAAGACTTCTCAGTTTTTGACCCGCGTGTCTTTATCGAGACAATCCTCTAACGGAGCCACTTCAGGTAACGCTCGCCGGGTAAGCAAAGCCAGAACGGCTTCGGAGCAAAGGGTGACCAAATTCAGACTCAAAGGCAGCTAAATCGGACATTGACCCCCCGTTGAGCAAATTGTAATAAGCCAACTTACAAAATAGCAATTTATCATGGCAGACCTAGACGACATCAGAGACGGAGACAACTTCGGCCTTAACACACCAGCTGATACCGATTCCTTTTACCTCAAGGGTATCAATAGCACTGACTGGGGCATCAAGAACCGCATGTCGCGGATCTTTAATCCCAAATCAGGTCGCACTGTGATGCTGGCCTTTGACCACGGCTTTCTTATGGGGCCGACTTCAGGTCTCGAGCGTATCGACCTCAGCATCGCGCCCCTCGCAGAGCACGCCGACTGCCTTATGGGCACCCGCGGAATGATCCGTTCATGCATTCCGGCAGACAATACCAAGCCGGTTTGTCTCCGCACTGATACGGGCACCACGATTCTGACCGAGATGAATCATAATGTGCTGATCGATGAGGCTGAGGCCATCTCGATGAACGCCTCCGCCATGGCGGCAATGATCGCCGTTGGTGATGCGGCCACCGAGGCTTCAACAATCGCTAACATCAGCCGACTGGTTGATATTGGTAACAAATACAGCATTCCTGTCATGGGAGTGACTGCTGTCGGAAAAGACATGGCCCGTGATGCCCGCTATTTTAGCCTTGCCTCCCGGGTCTGTGCCGAGAATGGAGCCAGCATCGTAAAGACCTACTACACCGAAGGTTTTGAGAACGTCGTAGCCTGCACTCCGGTTCCCGTTGTCATCGCCGGCGGCAAAAAACTTCCCGAGATCGAAGCTCTCGAACTTGCCTACAACGCCATCCAGTGCGGTGCTGCCGGCGTTGATATGGGTCGAAACGTTTTCCAATCTGCAGCCCCCCTCGCTATGATCAAAGCAGTTGCTGGAGTGGTTCACGAGGGTCTCAAGCCCGCCGAAGCGCTCGACCTCTTCGAGACGATCAAAAACGGGAATGGGTGATCCTAGCTCATAGCAAAGTTTTCGAGGCCTCTTCTGTCCCACCAGAAGAGGCCTTTTGCGTTTTCACCGTACAATTAGGCCGGCAATCCAATGTTACCACTGGCACCGTCAAACTCCGAAAACTGGTTCAAAACCCGCCGCGAACGTCGCGCCTGCTCCTCGCTGAGGGGCTTCACCGGTAATGATAGCTCGATTGCATTACGTCCGTCACGAGTGCGCCTTGCTTTGATCGTTCCGCCGTGGTGATATACCGTAAGGTAGCAGGCCATCAGATTCGTTCCAAGATCTTCAGGGCGATTGTTACGCACGAAAAATGGATCAAATAGGTGCTTGAGATCTTCCTCAGGAATCGCTTCACCACTATCAACAATCACGATCTGGATGTTGCCTTTGGGCCCACTGGATAATCGAACTTCAATGGTGCCCTCACCTCCGATTGTCGACTTAGCTTCTTGAAAGAGCAACCGTGCCATCTGACCAATTTTTTGAGCGTCCCCTGCGATGCTGGGAATCACACCATTGACCTGATAGTCGACTTCGATTCCCAAATCTCCACCAAGCGTGAGTTCGGACGCCTTTTTGAACACCTCGAGCAGATCAATTTCGTCTTCAACTTTTAGGAGACTAGCTCTGGCACCTTCAGAGAGGTTGGTGAGCATCGATGTCATCCGCTTAATCTGACTCCCCACTTCTCCGTAGTAGTCGCGCCAGAAGGATGAATCCTTGGGTTCCCGCCCAAGCTCTTCTTCCAACTGATACGGAAGCATATCGTAGAAAGTTCGCATCACCGTAAGCGCATTCCTCAGGTGGTGGTTCAATCCGGCAGAAAGGATTCCAATGCTAGACGCCTTGTCAGCCATCACCAGTTGATCGAAAGCTTCCGCTTTCTCGCATATGAGCTTATCCCTCTCTCGCGAAAGGGCAAAATGCTTCATCGCTTTGACCAGCCGATGCTCAAGGTCATCGGGATCCCACGGCTTTGACAGATACGAGTAGAGAAGGCCGTTATTGAGAGCTTCAACTGCCACATCAAGATCAGCGTAGGCAGTGACAAGAAAACGCAGTGGATTTGGGTTCACTTCACGAATGCGTTGAAGAAAACTAAGCCCAGACTCGTTAGGCATTTTGTTGTCACTTAAAACCAATCCGATCTTCTCGTGGTTCTCCTTGAATATCTGGTAACCTACCTCAGGTGACGAGGCGGTGTAAATCGTCGCCACGTCCTCGAAGATCGCTTCGAAATACTTTAGGGATTTCTCTTCGTCATCGACGTAGAGAATCCCAAAATCAGAAAACTTTTTGTCCATATTTACTGAGGATAGGTTTGGAATGATGAAGAGTTACTTGCGATAGCTTTTGCGCAAGCGGGAGGGAAATTGAGAACTCAGTGTATTGACCTGGTTGAGAATCGACCAAAATCTTGCCTCCGTGGGATTCCACGATTCGATAACAGATACTCAAACCGAGTCCCGTCCCCTCGCCTGCTGCCTTGGTGGTATAGAACGGATCGAAAATTCGGTTACGACTTTCAGGCGCAATCCCCGGACCGTTATCTCTTACGATGATAAGCGCGTTACTTTCATCTGAGGTCGTTTTGAGTTCGATGTGATTCTGCTTTTCACGATCGTCGCACTCCATGGCCTGAATCGAATTGTGAATCAGATTGATCAGAACCTGCGTTATCTGATTCTTCAACCCCTTGATTCGAATTTCGTTATCTAGCTCAGTTGTTACCTTTGTTTCAGAGGATTCAATTTCTTTACCAAGCATTCTCAATGCGATCTGAACCGAATCACTCACGAGATGATCACCCTTCGTCTCGCCTGTCTTGTGAGAGAATTCACGTAATTCCCTCACAATCTCTTTCATCCTGTTCATGCTGTCTTGGATATCATCGATCGCCTCGGTGACTCTGCTATTCGGATTTTCGCTGCGCAAAAGTTTGCGGAGTAGGAAAAGAGCCTGATTTGAGTAATTCAGCGGATTGCCAATCTCATGAATTACCCCGGCGCTAAGTTGTCCAAGCGATGCCATTTTTTCAGATTGAATCAATAGATGCTCAGTCTCCCGCAACTCCCCCATGGTGCGTGCCAGTTCGCTATTTTTATTTTCCAACTTCACCTGCTGTTTCCTGACGTTCTCCCGGGAAACGAACTCGTTCATTCGTATCCTTTGGTGAAGGTAAGTTCCGATAGTAATCACTCCCCCGTAGGCAACCGCAAAAATACAATTACTCAGGAGGTAGATACTGCCTCGCGTATCAACGCCGCTGAATACCGCAGGGAAGATTGCGATGAAGTAGAACAAGATAACGAGCGCAGAAGCGATCAAGGCCTCAGTACATGTCCAATGAGAAACAAACCCAATCACAACGAGACACAGCAACATACCGACGTAATAAGTTGTCTGAGCGTCAGCCGAGAGAAAAATCATCAGGGCGATGAAAAAAGCCGGGATCAAAGGAATCACGACAGTAAACAATCGGTAGTAACGTTTACCAAAACGGGTTTTCGCACACACGAAAAGCGCTCCCAGTACAAATCCCACGCAGATAAATCGGAGAATCAGAAAATCAACGAAGAGGTCCTGATACATGAAGAAGTCAAGAACTGCAAAGAGTGGAATCACAATTGCAGCCATATACGACAGGGCCCGAACCGAATTCATGACCTTCTGCCGATTCTCGGCAGCAAGGCGCTTTTTAGCGTAGACGGTAAGGCCTAGGCCTTCGTCTTCCGATTGAAACGGACGGTAACCAATGGACGTTTTTTGCAGCATCTTACGGTGAAAGATACCCCAAAAAATACAGTTTATCTAATTTTTATGGAAATTAGATAAATAATTTGGGTCAACGGCTGACAACTCCGTAAACCTCAACCCCGTTTTTATCGGTCTCCAGCTGATAATTGCCGTGTCCAACCGCCTTTTGCATCAACCCGTCAAAGTGAGTTTCGCTTCGGTAGATCAGCTTCCAGTCAAGAACTAGCCCCATGAAGTGAGCAAATGGATTCTTCGTTGTGTAATTACTGACAACCAAGACTCCACCGTCGGCGACTAGCGTGTGAAGGTAGCGCGTAACGCTGATTACCATTCGATCCGAAAGGTAATCGAAGAGCCCAGCACAATAAACGACATCGTATTTTCCGTCAGGGGACCAACCTCCTCCCGTGGAGGACCCGCTGCGCGAACTGTTCGCCAATTCAATGACGGAGCTTTGTTCGAAACTCACCGAGACATCGTCTGAGATCTCTCCAACACCTTCAAACTGATTTTTTGCCTCAGCCAGGGTGTCCTCACTGAAATCGACGAGCGTGAATTCGACTTCGCACTCCGACTCCGGGTTCTTCACGTAGCGTTGCACTTCATATGCAACTCCACTGGCCATACTCATTACTTTGGCCCCCCGACCTGAAAAGGAACACTCCTTCACCACAGCTCGCGTCTGATCCTCTAACAACCGAACGCGGTGACGATAAGCATCAGTAGCAGGGTTGCTCAGAATCCATTCATTAATAAGTCGGCCAAAGAGCGACTTTCCACGGAACCGCGCCCCAAGAATCTGACCAAGCATGTCGAAATCTCCTGGCACGCCGATAGGTCGCTCTACAATTCTCGACATAAAAGGCGAAGAAAGCACGTGGGGGTAGAGCAGTTTGCGGGAAAAACCCTGGAATGCTCCATCGCACCCCATGGAGCACGCAAGTTCAGATGCCCCCTCAAACTGAATGACCGCTTCGGTCAGCCGCTGGTAAAGCGTCTCCTTAGCGTAACCAAGGAACTTCTCCTCGACTTTAACTCTTTCACCGGGTGCGTAGCGGTCTAGCGACACTTCAAATGCAGTGACGTCGTCATGAATCTCACGAAAAACGGCGGCAAGGTCGATCGCAGCAAGCCTTAAATTACCGGGAAGCTCTCCACGGTCACGATCCCCTTTTTCTGAGTGAACGCAGTAATAGCCGCTCTCAAGCTTTTTCTCATCACGATCGACCACTAACCATTCACGAGTCAGCTGGACTTTTAAAACCTCTTCATCGCCATCAGGAATCACCTGCTCCACTCTTCCCGTCGTGAAATCGATTTTGGACGAACCAAAAAGAACACTGGCCGCAGAGAGCACGTCACCCACCTCAAAGCGACCTGCACCCTCGACTCGAACAACAGCAGAGCGCGCATCAAACCCCTCCAACTTCGCCTCGAAAAAATCCCCGTTCTGGTCGTTACCCTGAAAAACTCTCGCTCTCTGCTCCTCTCGCAATTTCAACGGTTCTGACCGCCCTGTATCGCTTTTGGCCCTGACAAGTCGGTTGACCACCCGCCGTAAAACAACGGGCTCAAAAGGCTTTGCAATATACTCGCTTGCCCCAATTTCAATGGCCTTGCTAGCGATATTACCATCGCCATATCCGGTCATGAAAATTACCGGCAAATCCTCGCGAACGTTTCTAATTTCCTCAAGCAGCAGCAATCCATCGCGGCTCGGCAAGACATAATCCAGTATTACCAAGTCAATCCCTGTCAAATCAAGCTCTCCCTCCTTCGGGAAATCAAGCCATTGAAGAACCCTTGCATCGTCTTCCATCGACCGTTCGATAAGTCGTCCTAGCGATGGATCGTCGTCAATTACCAAAACGGTCAGGTTGGCCAACTCATCATCAATCGAGCCCGGCCCGATCGAAAGGCCGCGCATCCCCTGATTTTTCAAATCGTCGGTAATGAATCGCATCTGCTCAAAAACTTTTCGCATAAATGATTCATTAATTTTAAACTATTCTTAATATTAAGCAAGCTAAACGCTTAATATTTTAGAAAATTAAACAAAATTTTTAAAATAAAAGACAACCGTTCTTGCCTTTCGATCTAAGCAAAACATTGCTTAACTAATTGACCCCCAACAGTTTAGCGTGGTTGTAATCGTTTTTTTGAGGGCCTCTATGTTTTCAAGCGCCTTTCAC
>CEWH01148527.1_pt1 | contig 21118 bp, 21 predicted proteins | sample 531231 | NCBI WGS metagenome assembly CEWH01 (sample SAMEA2622316, study PRJEB7988) | marine metagenome | biome: marine biome (ENVO:00000447); feature: surface water layer (ENVO:00002042); material: "saline water (ENVO:00002010), including plankton (ENVO:xxxxxxxx)" | depth 5 m | reverse complement strand
GGATAAAGTGTCGGTATTGATTGTTGGTAAAACTGGAAGGAATCGTTAAATCAGTTGGATACATATAAGGGTTTGTAATTAATATTTAAATAATTGTTAAGTAAATATTAATTTATTTCTTGGATTTCTTTTCTTTTTTGACTAAAGACTTATTTTTAAGTTTCTTCATGGATTTGTTTTTCTTTCCTCCCTTCTTCTTCATGGATTTGTTTTTCTTGGTGGCGGTCATTCTCTTTCCCTTTTTGCCTGCGTTCATTTTATTCATCAACTTCTCTTTAAGTTCAGCAAGGTTCATGCTATATACTAACGCAATATTTTATTTATACTTTATTTTTTCATTTTGCGTTTCAAACTACGCTTTTTAATTTGTTTGCCTCCTTTTTTCGTTTGTTTCTTTTTCATTTTCTTATTGGATTTGTTTTTAGGTTTCATTTGCTTCTTTTTTGATTTTCCTCCTAGTGCTGCTGGTGGTGGTGGTTTGGCTGTTACTTCAATTTTATCGTCTTTTATTTCAATATTAACATCGTTATACTTATAATCCTCTTTTAATTTATTTGCTATTTCACCAGTAGAAAGGGTTGCTTTTACTTCTTCTGCTTCTTCTTCTGCTCTTTCTTCTTCTTCTTCTTCTGCTCTTTCTTCTTCTTCTTCTTCTTCTTTTGATGAAATACCTATTTCCTCAAGAATTTGGTTATATTCCTCATCTGTTACTTTTATATTTTCATCATCATCATTTAACATATTTCGTAATTCGCTTTTAACAATTTCAAGGTCCTCTTTACTCTCTTTACTCTCTTTAATAATATTTTTCATTTCTGTTTTAAGTCTTTCTAATTTTTCTCTATCTTCATCATTCTTATTTTCTTTATCTAAATTGTGTACTTGTTTAAATCTTTCAAATAATCCACTCGCAGTTGTACTTGTAGAATATACACTTTGATTATCACTTTTTTCACTCATATTATCAAATATTATAAAATATATAGATATAATATTTGCTAAATTATTTCTTGGATTTGCGAATAGCCTCTTCAACAGACATTTCACGAGTGGTCATGCCTCCGCGGACCCATCCATCTAAAGCGGCTTCTTCAACTTTTAAGCTAGCATCAGTGGCTTTACTCTTGGCTTCGTCGTCCAAGACAAACAAACTGTAATCATTGAATGATTTTTCCATAATGGTGGAAACGCTCTTCTTTTCGTGAATAGGTTCTCCTTGTTGTAATTGGCTTTCAAGTCCAGGATCAACACTGCCTCTTCCTAAATAAGGAACAGTAGTGAAAGGGCGTTGAAATAATTGAAGTTTCTCAAAAGGTCTTTGACCAACTTTCAAAAGTAAGTCGGATTCATCAGCAGCGTTGTTTCCGTTTAGTCCATTACCATGAGCAGCTCCAGAGAAATTTAATGAAGGTTGAGGAATAGCAAATTGAACATGGTCGTCAGATAATTTGCTGCTAAAAAAATTGGTAAGATTGTGATTAGCAAACTTAGTATTGGAAATATTTTGTTGTGTTAAATCAGTGTGGTCAGTTCCAATACGGTCAGTGTGGTGAAATTTATGTAATTTTAAATCGGACATTTATTATACTATAAAGAGAGAATTTATAATCCAGGAGTTATTATTTAAATAGCCTAAATAATAAATCAATTAATAGTTGGTGTGTCTAGACAAATTTCTAGCACAAGCAAATTTGTTTCCTTCTTTACATGAAATCATACTTCCATAACAAAAGTCAGCAAAGGCTCCTTGGTCGTTAGGGATAGTAGTGTTGGGATTGGAAGTGAATTGTCTCATGGATTGTTCAAATTGTAAATTACTTCCTAAATCACTAAATAGTTTGTCTGCAATATCAGGGTGGTCGGGATTAGCATCAACAACGGATTGTTTAGCTTGTTTTAAAATTTTATCGCCAGTAGTTTTGGTATAAGAAGCGGGAGCGGGTTGTTTATTAGGGTTATAATCATAGTCAGACATCATAACATTACCAAAAGGGTTAGATGCATCAGGTTCTCTAAATACTTGTTCAGGAATAGTTTGCTTCTTGCTTTCAATAACTTCTAATGTAGGGTTACTAAATCCTTCTTTAATATTTTCAAATTTCTCTTTATTTTCTAATTTCTTCATATCTTTATCATGGTAATAATGTAATATATAAATGGCTAAAAGAGTAATTAAAATGATAATAAGGGTTCTGAGACTCTTGGAAATGATGAGTCCAATGACAGATAAAACAAGAACGGTTCTAGTAATAGCATTTAATTTTTGTTCATATGTCATTGAATCAACAGGAAAGAATTCAAAAATGTATTTTTGATGTAAAATAATGTTAGGGTCTTCAGCCCAAAAAGGGATAGCTTTTTTCTTATGTTCTTCAGTTTCAGGTTCTGGTTGTTCTAATATAAGTTTTGGATCATTTTCTTTTTCATATTCAGCGGACTTCATTTATTTATTATATGATTATATATATTTTGTTACATTTCTTTTTACTAAATAGATAAGAATTAAATGTCTATTTTTTTTTTAATACATTTTTCATCAATTTGTAATGTTTTACATTTTTTGTCTTGAGGAACAATATGCAAAACGCACTTAGCTTTTTCTCCATAAAGTGGAACAACACAGCCTTTATCACTTTTCTTTTTTGTTTTATTTTTATTAGGAAAAACACATCTAGCTCTAAAATGTTCATATCTTTCACGAACAACTTCATAAGTGAGACCAGAAGTTTTATTTAATTGCTTATTAACAAGTTCATGCAAGTCATATACATATTTTGAAAAGTTTTCTCTATTTTTCATATGCTTTGCTTTAAGAGGCATAATTTTAAAATTAGCAGCTAAATTTTCTCTACATTTTCCGCAGGGTAGAACATGTTTCAAACTAAGAATAAAGTCTTTATATTGTTTCTTTTGCATTTTAGAGGGTTGATTAGGGTAGTTGAAACTCATAGTATGTAGAAAGTGCCACATACCAGGTCCCCAAATAGCGGTGAGCATACCATTTTTATCATTAAAGTCATTAGAATCATATACACAAGAGCTTTTTTTAGTATTATTTTTTTTTGAAACCATTTATATTAAATAGATAAAAAAAAGAATTCGATAAAAATAAAGAAATTATTTGTTAGAGTTATATATATGGCTAGTTTATCAGCAGTAGTTTCAAAGTATATTCGCCCTTACTTACCGATAATCATTTCAATAATTGTAGCAATAATCTTAATAGTGGTAGGTATATTATATTTAAGACAAAGAAATGAGCAAGAAAAGAAGAAGCGTTTTAGCGATGTTGCAAATGCAAATAGAAGAAATACAGAGGCAGAAGTATTATTTTTTAATGTATCATGGTGTCCTCATTGTAAAACAGCTAAACCAGAATGGGATACATTTGAGAGTCAAAATTCAGGAAGAGTAATAAATGGATATGAAGTAAAATGTGTAAATGTGGATTGCACAGATGAAGATGATACAAATGTAGCAACCATGATGAATCAATATAACATAGAGTCATTTCCAACAGTAAAATTATTGAAGGATAATCAAGTAGTAGAATTTGATTCAAAGATAACATCAACAGCTTTAGAAAGTTTTGTAAATATTATGTTAAGCGAGTAATTTAGCTCCTTCTTGAATAAGTTCTCGCCTTGTTTCTGCAGATTCAATAATAGTATTAATTTTCTGTAAAGAGGATTCATTCATATTAATACGAATAGTGTTTTCAAAAATAGGAATATTTTTTCTATTAGAAAGAATTTTAAAGATATTAACAAAAAGAGTAAATAAAAAGTCAAAAAAAGAGAATTCATTTTGAGGGTCTGGTGATTGAACATCAATATCTAATAAAAGCATATTAGAAGGTTCGCATGATTGTTGGAGTATGCAAGTATTTACAGGAAAATTATTTAGGAATCCTCCATCAGCATAATATTTATTATCAATACATAAGGGTGAAAAAATAATAGGTATGCAGCATGATGCATAAACAGCGTCAATTAATTTCCAATCAGGGTAAGTAATGTGATTGATATCTATAGATTCAAATTTCATAACTTCAGTAGCAAAAATATGTAATTCAATATTGTTTAATTCATAAAATTGTTTCATGGTAATATCTAATGGAATATTTTTAGATTCAAACATAGGTTGAAATATTTTCTTCATAAAGTCAATATCTTTTAATCCTTTTTTGTCAAGTATAGAAAAAAATTCTTCAATTTGGATCTGAAAAATATGTTTCCAAGGACGATTAATAATATAATCATCAATAACATCCCATTCCATGTTGAGTAAAATAATAGTAGCAAGTAAGGAGCCTGCAGAAGTTCCATAAATAGATTTTATATTTTTAAGGTCCCATAAACCTTTTTTAGCAGAATCACGAATATAGCCGTAAAAAGGAAATAAAATAATTCCTCCGCCAGATATTACAATATGTTCAATAAGATTATTTTCTGTATTTTCCATAAAAAAATAAGTAGTATTTTTTTATGTTTTTTCTAGTATCATATTAATTATGTCAAATATATTATTTAGTGATGAGAATGATAAAGTTCAAAATGTAAATATAGATGAATTATTTGAAAAGAATCAACAAAAAGATTTGAAACAGTTATCTATATTTAATAAAATTTTAAATAGAATTCATAAAAGGATTCAACATACAGGAAGAAATAAGAGAGAAAAATTTATCTTTTACCAAGTTCCTGAATATTTATTTGGAGAACCTCAATATAAACAAGGGGATTGTATAGGTTTTTTGGTTGTAAAATTAGAGGAAAATGGTTTTGAAGTAAAATATATGCATCCAAATACATTGTTTATAACATGGAAGAATCATGTGCCAAGTTATGTTCGTAATGAAATAAAAAGGAAGACGGGTATAGTGGTAGATGAAAAAGGTAATATATTGAATCAAGAGGAATTAGACGAAAAGAATGAACAAGACCCAACAAGTAAGTTATTGAATGATAGAAATCAGCCTTTAGAAAATAATAAAAATAAAAAGGAATATACACCGATAGATGAGTACACCCCGTCGGGTAATTTTGTATATAAAGATGATATGTTGAAAAAGATAGAAAAAAGAATGAATTCATAAATATAAGTGTAAATATTTATGAATTAACTATCGTTTCTGCTCCATTTTTGTTTATTGAAAGAGGAAAGTTGTAATAAGTTGCTAGCATTTTGTTTCCAATAATTTATTTTAGCTTGAAGTTCTCTTTGTTCGGCAGTTTGAGGTAAAGCATCTTCAGTAGCGGTCATTCTAGCCATGTCACTACTTGTAGCATCAGGTTTTTTTCCAAAACAATTAACACCAAATTTAATGTATGGATTAGTAATATATCCTCCATTAACTCCAGGTCTTCCACAATTATGTTGAACCTCTGGTCCATTTTCTTTTAATTTATCGTAAGTAGATTGTTGTGTAGGAAATAAAGCCATTTGGTCTTGAGACCAACCATATCCACACCATTCACCTCCGTTTTTATAAGAATTCTCTACTTGTTGATAGGTGGCTAGCTCAGCATTATACGATTTACAAATAGCCTTAGCGTCATCATAGGTGTATTTATTGTTTCCAACATGAAAAACTTCATTTTCAGAGGCAACTGGGGCTTCAGTGGTATCATCTTCACTGGTTTCTTCAAGTTCTTGTTTAGTTTCTTGCATTTCATTTACAAAATCAAGCAATGATAAATTGAAAACTTGTTTAAAAAATTGCACAAGTACAATTATGACTAAAGTAACCCAAAGTAATCCTTCAATAAAAGAAACAGAGAAAGGTTTATTTTCATCAAGAGGTATTCTAAATAAATAAATAACAACATAAAATGCAATTAATATAGCAATAATAGGAAGTAAAGAATAAGGATTATCAAGATAAGAAATGATAGTATTATAAATGTCTTCTGTATATTGGTTTTGTTCATCTTTGGAAAGTAAATAAAAAAAGGTAATTAACATAAAAACGAGTAAAATAACAAATAAGAAATCAACGATTTTCTTTGCATTTTTTTTAAAAGAAGATTCTTCGCCTTTTTTCTTATAAAAAATTCCGAGTCCTAAATATACCACAAGATATACACCAACGAACCAACCAACAATAATTAAATTGTTTTGATTAAAAACAGAATCTAACATATTTTGAAAATCTTGACCTGAAGTATCAACATTATTATCTTCAATATTTACATTGTTATCTTGACTATTATTCTCAGTATTATTTTCTAAATCTCCGGCAGAGTTATTATTTTCGTTATCCATTTTATATTATAATTAGGTATTTTTTTTACGATAAAACAAACAATAAGCACTAGGGCTGACTAATGTTGATAAATCTTTTACTTTTTGATTTGTTTCATCATCATAATGAATCCATTGATTAGCGTAATTCCTAACAAATGCAGTATAATGTCCTCCTTGAAGACTCCCCATATGGTTACAAACTCCGTATAAATCATAAACAAAGGATTCCTTATTATAACCATGAACATATTGTGTAAGATCTAAATTATCAATAGGAAAATCAACATGTTTATTAATTCTTCTTAAACCATCAATACTAAATCTATTTAATGTAATAATAAGAATATTAGGAAAATTCCAAAATATCATTCTTTTTTGAATATCTTCTTTCTTGCCTGTTCTCTCGTTAAACCAAGCATTTTCTCCGGTTAAATATTCAGGTTGTGTAAATAGGTCAAGACAACCATACAAATTAGAAGCAACCATTTGCTTTTCTCCATCTACAAATATAGGTAAATCTAATATAAAATAACTCTGTGGAGTAAGACTTTCTTGTCTTTTTGTTTCTATTGATTTTATTTCTGAAACATAAATACCATAAAACATATCCATTATTTCAGAATATTCTTTACTATAAATGTCTTTTAACATTTTGTAACATACAACAGCAAGTTTATCGGTATTATTTTCAGTATTTCCATTTATGTTCATAACCACTTTTCTGGATATAGAATTATGAATACAATCCATAAAGAACAAAAGAAACTCAGGCAAGTCATTTTGAGAGTGCCCAGTAAATAAGTCTTTTTTCTTTAAAACAGCTAATTCTTTCAATTTTAATACAAATCTTTTGGGTGAAACAGTGCCATTACCACTCCACATGGTGCTTTTAAGATCCATCCATTCTTTAAACATAAGATTATCATTTTTATTATTTTCATTTATATTAACTTTTACATTATCTAATAGGTGGTTTAGTTCGTATGTATTACTTAATACTTGAAGACACGAATTAAGGAAACATGTATTTCCTAAGTTTTCAAGGCCAATATATCCTAATCTTTGATATTTTTTTAGTTCCATTATTAATAATTTAAATATCTCTTTATATTAATTAATAAAATGGATAATATTGAATCAATTTTTCGCGCACTTAGACAACAGTTGGAATCTGATATGGAAAGAATAAATAGAAGAAGCCAATCAAATAATACTCATGAAAATGAGGACGACTTAATTTTAAATTATACAAATAACATTCTGAGTGATTATTTATCAGTTATGAGAATACACCAAGAAACAATGTCTTTCTTTAATTTAAATATGTTTAGTTTAATTGATATACTTAGAAATGAACAAACAAGAAGACGAGAAGAGCTAAATCGTAGATTACAAAGACAACGACCTAGTAATCCTTTTACTAGTACAAATGTTCAACCAATAAATGAAAGTTATAGAAGCACTCCTTCTTTTAACAATGTAAGAAACAATCGTCCATTTGAAAATAACGCAAACACATTTTTCAGGAATAATTCATTGTTTGGTATAAGTGATATATCTCGTAATTATCGTAGATCATTACCAACATTAATTAATCCAAGATTAAATTCTCCACTTGACGCAAGACATTTTTTTGGTGGGTTAGGACCCGAATTAAGAAATGTAATAGTTCGTCCTTCCAATAACCAAATAGAGAATGCAACAAGAACATTTGTATATCATTCTGATGTAGAAATATTTAATACAAGATGTTATATTACTATGGATGATTTTGAAGAAGGAGATGAATTGTGTGAAATATTACATTGTAAGCATACATTTAAAAAAACACCATTGATGAGTTGGTTTAATGAAAATGTTCGTTGTCCAGTATGTCGTTTTGATATTCGTGATTATGTCCCAGAAACATTAAGAGATTCAATAGATAGTTTTAGAAGTTCTCGTCAGTCGTCTTCACAATCTTTAAATGAAGATACAGAAATATTAAATAATAGTAATCAATCATCACCTACAAATTCAGAATCATCAAATAGTGTTAATGAGAACCCTACAAATTCAGAAACTCCCTTGTTTAATACATATTTAAACGATAATTTAGCACAAGATGTATCAAACGGTATTAATGAAATATTAGAAAACTTAGTAAATGATATCTCAAATAATAATGTAAATCCAACATTAAGTTATTCATTAAGTGTGCCTCTAATATATCATGAATTTTTTGATACTTCTAATAATTTAACTTTTAACAATGTTCAATTTAATTCCTCACCATAAAAAAATAATAGAATAAATTTATTATTTTTATTTATTTCTTTACAAAGAATTGAGTAATCGTTTGAATATTATGTTTTTCATTATAAATCTTTTGTAAAAACTTATCAAACAATAATACCTTTACTTTTGTAGAACAAAATTTTTCCTTCTTTTTATTGTATTCTTCAAGGTCTTGATAGGCATTTTTCATTTTTATGATTTCTTGATTATAATTATTTAATGATGCTCTTTGATTTTCTAATTCATAAATATGATGTAATGCTAAACCATACAATTGTTGTAATGGTTTCATTAACTGATTTGTAATATAATGATTATAATCGATCTTTATTTTATTATTTATAATAAATTCAGGAGTTTCTATTCTCTCTCCCATTAATGATTTTTTATCGTCATTACAAATAAATACAAATTTAATTCTGTCACCAGGTTTAGGTTTATTTCCTGGTTCTCTTTCTCCGATTCTATCAGCTAATACTTTATGTCCTATCTGATTTGGATTTTTATAATCACTTCTTAATGCTTTTGTAATAGCTAATTTATCCATTGATACCTTACCACTAATTAAATCATTCAATGAGTTATTCAAAAACTCAATAGATTTTGCTAGGTTATTTTCTTTCATAAGAATATTCAATATTCCACCATAAATATCTTTCAAATAATCACAAGAATCTCTTCTTTTTAATGACAATCCCATATACTTAAGATATCCTTTCTTCGGGTCTTCTTCATAAAGCATACCCACATATCGTTTTTTAGATAATAATATAAAAGGCATTAATGTTTTTTCATATTCAAGATACATGGGTGCTTTTAACCACATACTACACAAGTCTGCAGCTTGTTGTGCTAATTCAATAGTAATGGCTAATGCATCATATCCTTTAATTCTTTCACCTGTATATGGGTCCTCTAAATTAAAGGTAAAGAATACACTATCTGTATCACCATAAACATATTCAGCACGGGTTCTAACTTCTCCATAATCTTTTGTTTCACAAATTAGATTGCCATAAATATTTTCAAGCATTTTTTTCGCATAAATAATCATCATTCTTCCTGTTGCAGTAGTAGATGCAGCAACATCTTTTTCATAAAATGTAGATGTTTTAGAACCACATTGACCATAAAGAGAATTTGCAGTTACTTTATATCCTAATTGTCTTTTGTCTAGAATATTTTGCATAAATGGATCTTTTTCTGTTTTAATTAACTTACGCGTATCCTTTCTTGCTTTTAACAATTCAGTTAAAATAGAAGGCATAATAGATTTTTGATTGTTTGGTAGTTGTGCCCATCTGCATATCTTTTTACCACTAATTACCTTTTCTTCTCTAGATGTTTCTGTTTTTCTAACATATTTGTATGTATCAAATTCAATGTCAATATATTGGTAATCGGGTAAATTATCATATATATATTTACCATTTTCATCTTGCTCTCCAGTTTCTTTAATAATATTGCCATTTAAATCATATTCTTTTGTCCAAACTTTACTATCATGACTATAGTTTTGACTAATCATAGAAGACGGATATAGAGAAGAATAATCAACACAAGCGACTGGGTTGTCCATATACATTGAACATTTTGGGGGTAATACAATGGCACCTTCATACCCATCTTTATCATTTGATTTGTCCATATCAGGCATGAGTGTATTTTTTTCTCTACATTTTTTCGCTACATAACTAGTTAATTTAATCCCTTGTCCTCTAAAAATTAAGAAACTAATTGGAACACTACAAATACTTGACATCTCAATAAAACCTGTAATAACATCTATTTTATTCATCAAATGATGAACAAGGTTACAATCTTGAATACAGTATTTAGCTACAATAGCTCTATCAGTTGATGAACCATTTGTAAGTCTAAAAATATCTTGAGGAGTTACATCATCTTTTGCCATTGTCCATTTTATGCTTTTATTATTCTCAATTTTTATTTCATCTTGAATAATCAACACATTGAATTCTTGAGTTTTGTCTTTAATTGTAATTTCTTTATTTTCAATAATATCAATTACCTTGAATTTTTTTCCATTAGCATAATAGTCGCTTGTAAATCCACTTAATTCAATATGTATAAAATCTCCTGCATGCAAACCCATAAGATTTTTACTATACAATTCTGTGCATTTTCCGTATGTTGGATGGTCTATTGTTTCTATATGTTTTATACTATCAGAAATAAGCTGACCTGCAACATCATCTAATTTATAAGATGAGAAATTAAAATCTCTTCTGAAATATGCATACATATCAATTTGAATACGCCCTTTCATTTTATAATATTGTAAGTCATATTCTCCACTGGCAATTTTAAGCATTGTTTTTTCCATTTCATATCTATGATTAACTTCATTTGCAGCAACTTCGTCTTTTACTCTTGAAAGTTGAAGAAATGGTTCTAAGCAGTTTAATTCATCAGCTCTATTAAACATAAAACTATAATCAAAACCAAATATATTATAACCAATAATAATATCAGGGTCTTCTCGTTGAATTAAATTAGTCCAAGTTAATAGTAAGTCTTGCTCAGAATCACAACATTCTATTTCACATCCTTGAATATCATCACAAGAACCTAACACAGCACAATGATTTAAATAAGGCTCTTTTTTGCCATAATTCAAAAATGTTGAACCAATGAAAGTTACTTTATCGCCTTCTAGTGGAGGAAATAATCTTGTAAGAATTTCATTTGTTAATTGTATTTTTTCATCTCTTTTTAAAGATTCAGATAGTAAGATTTGTATTAAGGTATCTTTTTGATTTACCTTAATTTTTTTTTGATATTTAAATCGTGGTTCTTCAACAACTTCACAAGAATTATCTTCACCTTCTTCATCGTCCTCATCATGTTTAATACTGAATGTATTTTTTTGAAATTGATTAATTTGTTCAATCAATTCATTTATTTTAATAATTTCTCCACTATCTTCGGTAGTATTCATTGTTTTTGCCTTGTTAAAAGCATGATTAATAACAATAGAAATGCGTTCTTTAATATCGTCAATATTCACTATTCTCTTTGGATACACAAGATCAACATCTTTTGTTTTTCCAAATCCAAAAGCTGATAATAATGCAACTTCCAAGTATTTATTTAGTTGTTTTATGGTGCAAGGAATACCTATCTTGGGTAGGAAAATATCAACAATATTTGTTGCAAGTCGTTTATAATCTTTCTTTGGAACAGGAAAATCACCATGACTACTACTTGCCTCAATATCATAACTACATATTTTGTAAGGAACAATACTTTCCTTCGTATTTTCTGGATGAATATTATTTATAGAAATAATATATTCATATGTGCATGTAGTATTTTTAACATTAGGTTTTTTCGTAGAATTTAATTTAAATGATACCCAACCAGATGGGCTAATACTATAAACATGAAACGCACGAAGTAAGGGTAAAAGATTAGATTCATATAATTCTAAGTTCGTTTTTTCAAATTCATATTTAATTAGAACCTTTCTTACAAATTCGCCTTTGAAATTATGTTCGTATTTATACCATAAATTTTTCATTTTTTTCATGGATTGAAAATTAGTAAAAGATATTTTTACAAATTTATGAAGTTTCTTTCCAGAAAATCCATATAATTTTTCACGCTCGACAATTTCACATGATGTAATACTTTCATATACTCTCTTACTTAAATAACGAGGGTCTTTATAGTCTAAGGATGTTTTATTTTTTAAATGTAACATAAACTTTTTGACAGTATGATTAGTCCAATTATCGGAAACTTTTATAAAGAAGAAGGGTAAATAATCTTTTACATATAAACAGCATGTGTCACCATTTTCATTAATTCCAAACATTTGTATGATAAAATATGAATTATAATCATTGCTAGATTCGCTATTCACATCACTAGAACTGTCGTCGCTATCTTTTTCAGTAATATCACCATCGTAAGTATGAAAATCAAACAATCTGAAGCTTTTAGTTACAACAGGTTTTCTTTTAGTAGTAGTCTTCTTCATTATTAAATATAAGAAAAGTAGTGTTTATATGTTTTCCTTTTCTTTATCATGATAATCAATTTTTCACTATATTAATAAGCAGTTAATTTATTCTAAAAAATAAAAAATTAACTAGAGAAATAGTTTGTTTTTAATTTATGTGCGAATTCAAGTAATCCTTCTTTCGTTCTACCACCATTAAATTCAATATATTTACCATTTTTAATTCCACCAATAGTAGGATACCCTTGTATAAATAATTCTTCTTGTTTATCTAAATATTTATTTTTTAATTCTTGAATACCATTTTCTTTGTGTATATCTTCATATTCAGCGATTTCAAATTCCTCAGGGTATTCAAGCATTATTTCTTCTTTCATTTCATTCCAGTGAGGTCTAACATTATGACAATGAGGACACCATTCAGCAAAGAACATAACAATGACAACTTTAGGTTTTTTTATTTCATCTAAAATAATTTTGTGTGCTTTTTGATTTTTCTTTTCTAAATTAATTCTTCTTTTCTTAGTAAGTATTTTTTTATTTTTTCTATGCTTATTTTTAGCAGTTTTAGAATTTAATTTTGACTTTTTACTTTGTTTTTTACTTTGTTTTTTACTTTTGGGAGGCATATATATTTAATATAGATTATCATTTTGTTAAATTTAATATCCTGTAATAATATATAAAATGTCTAAAATACGTTCTTTATTTTTAATATTTCTAATTATTGTATTTTTATTGGGTTTATATGCGACAATGTTTCATGAAACATTTTTAACCAAAGAAAATATGGAAACGCAGGATTGTCCTGATCTTCTAGTAAAAGAAAATAATGTTTTATTGTTATATAATACAAAAAAACCATTAGATAAGAAAAATCCTTTACCATTTTACAATTTAGATGAATATATTAATTATTTGGAGTTACAAAGAAGTAAGGGTATAAACTGTCCTGTTTTATTTTTACAACAAGAGGTAACTGCTCAAAATAAAAATGTATATAGAGTTCGTAAAAATCCATTTGATACAGAAGGAGGATTACCAACAGATAGTATTGATATGAGTAAAGTAACGCCAATGTTAGATGCAACAAGAGATAACCCTCCTTATAATACTGATATGTATCCTAGTTGGGACCCCATTGGTTTAGATATTGGTAAATTTACAGAATTAGATGCAGTTCATCACATGACAGGAAATAAAAAGATTAGTGATAATCCTATGGATACGAATTGGGCTGGTATTACTTATACTCAACAAATGATAGATTCAGGAAAGTATGAGAAAAGAGAAATTACTAAGCCCACATTATTTGACCCTAAGGTAGTTCATCATAAAGAAATTGAACACCCCCAAGGCCCTCCTAGAGACTTCCTATAAACACCCACATTTTAAAATATATTAGCAATTAATATATTTTAGTAATATGAAAAATTGATCTTAAAAATAAAATATGAATAGACAAAAAAGATGGATTTTTATACATATAATAATATTAAATATCATTTAACCTTCTCACCAAAATGGGCAATGTGTCATATTCCTAGCACAGGACCAAACGATTGTTTTAATTGTATTACATATGGTATGAAAAATAATGTATTCTATGGTTACTGTTTGAATTGTGCAACCGTTATTTATAATTTAGAAAGAGGACATGGTTTTGATAATAAAAATAGTAATTTATTTATTGAAAAAGATAAAGAAATAGAAAATTTATATACAGATTTTATTGATGAACATAAAATAAATGACCTGGAAGAAAGTGAAGATGATAGTAGTGTTTGTCAATCAATTGTATCAAGCATATGTTCAATAGAAGATGAATATTATCAAGAAAATCCTTATTTTAAAGATGGTTACGATTCCTATTAACGAACATGTTTTACTAAATTATCATAATATTTATGCTGATAGTGATAGTCAGATATACTAGCTGGTTTAAAATAAATAATATTCATAATATTCGGAACACCTTCTTTTACATATTTTATAACAAAATCTTTTATATGAATAGGTTTATAAAGATTTAAAAAATAATTTGCCTCTGGATGTTTTTTTACAATGGTCATTAATTGTTCGTAATTACTTTGATCAATCTTAATATTAACTGTTTGAATTAATTGTGTTTTCCAATCCATAGTTACAGTAGCTTGTATAAAATCTTTTTTTTCAATTTCATAAAGAAGTCCGCGTATATAATAATCTTTATCTTCTAGATTATATTCTTTGTAAATAACTTCAACACCCAAACTTAACATATATTTTTTTACATATTCTATTTCTTTTTTTGTGATCTTATCAATTAGGATTGTTTTTCCTTCTGCAGTTTCTAGAGATTTACCTTCAGTTGTATATATAAGTCCATTTACAAAGATTTTCTTTACATGTTCAAATGCATTTTCTTGTGTTTGTTCTTCATTTTGACCAAGCTTTAAATCGTAAGAAAAAGGTTTTTGTATAGGTTGTGTAAATAGTTTTTCAATAGTAAGTTCTGGTGGGTCTTCCATAAATTTAATATATCATTATATATTTTTTTATTCGGTTGACTTTTTATTATCTTTAATATTTGTAATGGTTGTGTGATAGGCTGATGAAAATATAATTGAAAAGAAAAGTAATAGTGAACCTCCCTTAACTTCTTTAAGGCGATCGAACTTAAACCCTTCAATATTTTCAAATATAAAGGGGATTCGCTCTATTATATTTCGTCCAAAGTAACATAGAATAGAAACAAAAATAGTTAACTTTAAAATATTAAATATATTTTGAATAATACTATCATCATTATTCTTTATACTATCAAGAAATAAATAATCGAGTATTTTTGCGTTTATTATTCCAAATAAAGAGAAAAATAAAACAGCAAATATAATTCCAACAATTTTTACAGACATGAATACATAATTCATTCTTATATAATAACTATATATAAAAATATAGTAAAGTATTAGTTTGTCCTATTTGTATATATTTAATTATTCAACAAAAAATTGAAATAAAGAATTATTCAAAGGAAAGTAAAAGAATATGAATTTTTTAAGAAAGAATCAACAAATAGCAGTAGAGTGTTCTAAAAACAATAATTTTAGTTCTGGAGTTCATTTTCACGCAACAGGAACGGGAAAATCTTGGATCGCATTAGAATTAATACTAGAATATAATAAAAAATATGAAAATCGAAATATACTTTGGTTATGTGAGCAAAAGTCTATTTTAATAGAGCAATTTCATAAAAGCACATTAAAAGAAAAAGGTTATGATATAGTTTTAAAGAAATTTTTAGTGATAGATTATACAGAAAACAAACCAAATGATTGGTATCAAAAAGTAAATAGTGCAACATTTTGGAAAAAACCAATATTACTAATTATAAATCGTCAGTTTTTAGTATCTCAAAAGAAATACGAAAAAATAAAGATGAATATAGATTTAATTATACATGATGAATGTCATTCAATTCAAAATAATACAACACAAGAATTTTATGATTTAGTGCTATCAAAAAATAGTAATTTATCTTGTTTAGGATTTTCAGCAACACCTTGTTTGGAATATCCACCATATAATACAATATTGAGCCAATATACAATTTATGATGCGTATTGTGATAATATAATTGTTCCGCCTAAAATAAAATGGGTAGAAAGTGGTCATACATTGAATGATAACGACTTTTTAGAAATATGCAAGAAAAATATGAAAGAATTAGTTTATAAAAAAATAATAGTATGGTGTGGGATTATAGAAAAGTGTAATGAATTGGCTCTATTATGGAAAAAGGAATTTAAGTATTTTGATGTTTTCACAGATACAAGCGTAAATTCAAATGAAGAGTTCAATTTGTACGCAGAAAAAGAGACAAATGCAATATTATTTTGTGCTTGTAAGCATCGTGAAGGTTCTGATATAAAAAATTTGGATGGTTGTATATTTTTAGATAAGGTGGAAAATAGAACTCCTAAAACTTTTGTTCAATGTATAGGTCGTGTATTAAGAAAAGATAAATTAAATCAAAAGAAATATGGTTTAATACTGGATTTAAAAGCGTCAAGTTGTATAAAAATTTGTGACCGTATGAATGAATATTTAAGTGCAAATGTAAATTTTCCTTGGACTTATCAGTATAATGAAATAAGAATAAATAATAAGCCTATATTAGAACATGAATTATTACTAAAAGAGAAGCCTTTGGTTTTAAAAAAATTAAAACAAAGCAATATACAAAATATTGTGGATAAATTCGTGAAGAACTGTCCTATGGAGAAAGTATATTTGCAACGATTAAATTACGAATTAAATATGATTAAAGAAAAAAATTTAGAAAGTTATTTAATTCGTGCAGTAGAAATATTAGAAATGACTAATTTTATACCACATGTAACAAGAGGTTCTTGTGGTTCATCATTAGTATGTTATTTATTAGGTATAAGTAATGTAGATCCAGTAGAACATAACATTAGTTTTGCAAGATTTTTAAATGAATATCGTAGTAATTTACCTGATATTGACTTTGATTTTCCACATTACCTAAGAGATGAGGTATTTTTACAATTAGAATTAGAATGGCCGAATCAAGTAGCAAGAATAAGTAATCATGTTCATTGGCATGAAAAATCAGCATTAAGAGAAGGATTAAGACTAGTAGGAATAAATAAACAAATACCAAAGGAGGAATTACATGAATTTATATCAGGATTATCAAAAGAGAAACAGAAACAAATTTTTAAACATAAATCAGAATTAGAAAATACATTTCGTCATTATTCATTACATTGTGGAGGAATTGTGTTTTTCCATGAAGGTGTTCCTGAAGAATTACAGTTAAATAAGAAAACATTAAGTCAAATTATCTACGACAAGAGAGATGTTGCAAATACAAAGAATTTTAAAATAGATATTTTATCTAGTCGTGGAATAAGTCAATTGATGGGTATAGTTGGGAGAAATATAAACTTTAATGATTGTCCTTATGATGAAAAAACGTATCAACTTTTACAATCAGGCGATAATATAGGAATAACTTTGGCTGAATCTCCTTTAATGAGAAAGGCACTATTAATGTTAAAGCCAAAAACAATTAATGACTTAGCTATATGCTTAGCTATTATTCGTCCAGCAGCTAAAGATACAAGAAAAGAGGTTAATGATATAGATTATGGCACTAAATTTATATTTGATGATGATGCTATTACATTATTAATGAATTATTTAGGTATTACTGAAGGATTAGCAGATAAATTTCGTAGAAATATATCTAAAAATAGCTGGAATGAAGATGAAGAACAACAATATAAATCTCTAGTAAGTAAATTAGACAAAGCAAAGAAGATAGAATTGGAAGAACAATTGAAAAATTTGAGACTGTATAGTTTTTGTAAATCTCATTCTTATTCATATGCACAATTAGTATATAAGTTAGCGTATCAAAAAGCACATTATCCTCGTGCATTTTGGGATTCAACAATTAAAAATGTATCGAGTTCTTATCGTAAATGGGTTCATTTATATGAAGCATGTATAAATGGTGTAAATGTTCAAAGAATAATAAATAAAGAAACTGATTGTTCTATATATGCAGAAGCAAGGAAGAAAAAATTTGACAATTTGACTTACCATGAACAAATGAAACGATATGGATATTGGAATATGAAAAATGGTATGTTTTTCCCAAACTGTTATTTTTATAAAAAAGACGATGAATATTTGTTTAGTGGATTAATAGCAAGTATGCGAGTATTAAATAATAAACCAAAATTATATGTATGTTATATAGGTGTTGCTCCACATAAATACATAGAATTAACTATAAAAAACAGATATATTAAACCTAATCATTTTGGGATAAAAGGAAGAGCTATGTTAAAAAATGAAGTAGAACAAACTTATGAAGCACATATTGCAAACTTTTATTAATTAGATTTTAACAAAAATTTATTGATATTTTCAATACATGTTTTATTCAACTTTCTGTTTTTCCCTTTACTTTCATATTGTATATTTTGTAATAAATCCGGATTATTTTTTAATTCTTCGTAAAAAGATGAAAAGTCATGAAAACCATTCATAATAGCGATTGCTGTTGTAGAGCTAATGCCAGGTATTTGACTTAAAATAATTTGACCAAAGTTACTAGTAGTTATATTATCTTTTTTACATTTTTTAATTACATTTACATAATCAATTTCATTAGTAATTTCTTTTACTTCGTTATCATTATCATTATTATTTTCGTTTTCAGGTTCTTCTTCCTTCTTTTTAAAAATTTTTTGAAACGGTTTTGTTAAATAATAAGGAACCTTTCCTTTTGAAAAATCTCTTTCTATTTTTTCTGAAATATACAAAATCCATTCTGCTGTTTCTCGTATAGTGCTAGTTCTTTGTATAGAAAACCCTTTAAAGAATTGCAATGAAGTCATAGCAGAAAAGACTGTTTTTTTTTCAACAGGATTTTTTATATCGCTATAACGACCCTCTAATAAGTAAAAAATAGAATGAGGTGGATAATTTGTTCCGTTTAATAATCTAAAGGATTGTTCTTCATAACGGCCGTCTTTAATTGAAGATATCAAATCACTAAAAGTTTTCCTTTCTATTAATAAAACATTAATATCATCATCTGTTTTTACAACAATGTCACCTAATTCTAATGTATCTTTTTCTAATTGAATAGTTGTAGGAGTAGATTGAGAACATAATATTGACCAACATTGATCATATAAACCTTGTTCTCGAATATCAATAATGACTTTCATAATAAATAATATAATAGAATTTATTATATTGTTTTATTGTTAAGTATTTAAACTACGCGGAAATATACACCGCCCTTAGTTGAACCAATAGGCTTAGAAATATTTGTAGTTGAAGATAAAGGAAGAGTCATATTTACTCCATATGTTGTGCGTCCGTGAAGAGCAATAGATGTCCATGAGTCACGAAGATGCTTAGGTAATCCAGCCTTCTTGTTTCCACCTCCTTGATTTTGGTTGACGATTGAGCTAATAGATGCTGTTTTTTTAGTACTACTTAATACCATTATATATAATTACTAAATATATTTTTATTTCTAAAAAATTGATTAAAACTAAATAAATATTAAGAGGTATAATATCAGTAATGGAAGAAGACTTAAGAGTAGAACGCGATGAATCTGGAATTGAAACTTATTATTTTGATCCTTACAATCCCCTAAATAAACAAATAAATGATGAAGATATTCAAGATATACTCAAAAAATATGGAGTAGATGTTCCTATTTTCAATTATGAATTATATAAAAGAGCTTTTATTCATCGTTCATATACAAAAAGACCCGATGAAGAAAATAAAGAAAATAATATTGTTATTATGCCTAAACCTGACGATTGTTTGCCTTTATACACAAAATCTAATGAAAGATTAGAATTTGTAGGTGACGGTATTTTAGAATGTATAACTAAATATGAATTATATCGTAGATTTCCTAAAGCGGATGAAGGTTTTATGACTGAAAAAAAAATAGCATTAGTTAAAAATGAATCAATTGGAAGAATTGCATATGAAATGGGATTACATAATTGGATTATTTTATCTAAACATGCAGAAAGCAAACAAATAAGAACTAATCTTAAGAAATTAGGCTGTTTATTTGAATCTTTTATAGGTGCAATGTTTTTAGATTTTAATAAAATAAATATTCATGACGATGATAAATGGTTTGATAACTTATTTATTACAGGTCCAGGATTCCAGATGGTTCATGTTTTTCTAGAAAAAGTATTTGAAAAGCATGTTGATTGGATGAGTTTAATTAAAAATGATGATAATTATAAAAATATTTTACAAGTAAAAATTCAAAAGGAATTTAAGGTTACGCCTGACTATTTAGAAATTGATGTGCATGACCCTGAATTTGGTTATAAAATGGGTGTTTATTTATGTTTAGGTCAGCCTATTCATAATTTGAAACATCATGATTCATTACATATTGATAATTTTAAAACATATGAAGACATTCATCAATATATGTGTGAAAATGGTAAGGTGCTTGTATTTTTAGGTGAAGGAATACATAAAATTAAAAAAAAGGCTGAACAAATTGCCTGTGAAGAAGCTATACAAAAATTAAATACATTTAATTAATATAAGTTTGATTATTATTTTTGGTTTATTAATTTTTTAATTGTTCATGTAATTCTGGAGAAATAAATATTTTCCAGGGTGTTCCGTTTTTTCTATATTCATCAAGATAACGCTGAGAAGGTTCATGATAATATTTATATGGATGTTCATCTGGAAGATCTTTTAATGTTTCTAAAATTATTTTAAACCCTTCATCATTTGATGTTTCTGGATCAATAATTTCAACTCTATTTATTTTAACAACTTGTAAATGATAATATGTGCACCAAGATGAACAATCTGGATAATGAACAATAACTTCTTTTCCAACTAGCTGAGTAATCATTTCAATATCTCGAAAGTATTTTTGTTCTAATCTTTTAAAATCTTTAAATGAATAGTTTTTGTCTTTATGTAAATCTTCAAGCATATTACCATGCAAAGTATCATCTAGATTGGTGTGAATACTTATAGTACCACCTTTGACTAAGTTTTCAAAAT
>CEWH01019805.1_pt1 | contig 21178 bp, 45 predicted proteins | sample 531231 | NCBI WGS metagenome assembly CEWH01 (sample SAMEA2622316, study PRJEB7988) | marine metagenome | biome: marine biome (ENVO:00000447); feature: surface water layer (ENVO:00002042); material: "saline water (ENVO:00002010), including plankton (ENVO:xxxxxxxx)" | depth 5 m | reverse complement strand
AAACCCGAAACGCCAAGCGATTACCGCATAAAAAGAAACCCCGACTGGGGGGATAGTCGGGGCTTCGAATGTTGGTACTGGTCTTAGGTGCTCTATTTATTATCTTGGCTTCTTAGCCTGTAGAGTCAAATGCTCTCGTTTTTGTAGAGTATGCCTAAAATGCAGTTCCTGTTTTTAATCTGTACTAGCCGTTATTATTAACGTCAAACCATGCTTTCGCTGCTGCTCTGATAGCATTCGTTCTGCCTATCTTAGCTCCTGTCTGCTGTGCTAACATTTCTGCAATATAGTCTATATCCTTCGCTAAATCTTCGGGTAGTGCTACATTTTTTCGGTTCTCTTGATTATTCATTGCTTCCTCCTTTCTTATGCCTGAATAAAAAACATTGGTGTTCGACTTCGTAAATAAAGTGTGCCACGTATATCCAATCGTCGTCTTCCATCGTATAAATATACATTCCGACGGGTCCGTGAGCTCCATTAACATCACCTGCATACTGTCCTTTTATTTCGGACTTTGCAGAGTCTATCGTTTTACTCACGACTACCGCTATATCGCTTGGGTCGGACATCGCCTCTTCTACTAGCTCGTCGTAAGTGTTCTCCCATGAGAACACTCCCGCTTCATCAAATCTAATAGTCGCCATTAGCCCACCTCGATTGTATCTAGGGTAAATCCACAAGGTAAGGTCTCCCTTATGTGGTCTATCAAGGACTGCCAACAAGTCACCTCGTCGTCAGAGATATGGAAGAAATCTTCCATTCCATCTCCAATCTCGTCTTGATATCCGATACTGATAGTTTCATTTCTGTCGAACTTTCCAACACATTCGACCCCGTCAACCACTCTATAGTTGGTTAAATTTGTTACACTCATTTTACTTCTCCCTTAATAAATGTAGGTTTATCAATCGGCTCTAACATATAACCCATTTCCATGGGCTCTACATAACTGAACCATCTATCTTTCGAGTCTCTCAGTAATATCTTACTAATCGGCTCGAATCTTATAAAGATTATCGAATCTACTGCCATTTTTCCTATATATCTACCTTCGCCAAATGTAGTCTTTGCACGAATGTCGTCGAAGTATAAGAAAACGTCGTAAAACTCGGTATCTCTAATATTGTTTTTTATTTCCACGATAATCTCCTTTTCGTAGGGTCTAAGTTAATTCTTAAACGCTTAATATAATTATAAGTACGAACAAAGCGATAGTAAAACAGTACTGGAAACCTTGAATCTGACATTCTAGGATTTTACAAGGTTTTTTCGTAACCTCTTAGCTTCTATCCTTTTAGCGTCTGCTATACCTTGCCTCATCGAAGTTTTCAATGCATATATATCTTCTTGAGGTAGACCGTCATTTAAATCGTATACTACAAATGGATTATTTGATTCTATAACTCCTAGATTACAATGACCATATTCTTTAGGGTCGATGTAGACTTGTTTGCTACCTTCTTCTTTACTAACGTCAGTTTTAGAAACTTGTTTGTTAATTAATGCATTTCTATATAGAGTATCGCATTTACTATCGCAAAACTTTCGTTTAGAACCCTCTAGTTTTTTATCACACTGTAGACAATAAAACTCGTTAGCGAGTAGACGCTGCATTTCTTTATCTAAAGCAGCTATCCGTTTATCGCGTTTTTCTTTTTCTAGGGCTAATCTTTTTTGTTGTCGTTTTATAGCTCTTTGGCGGGTACGTTCTCTTAGTAGATGTATATGTTCTTCTTCTCTACATTTTGGTGAACAATACTTCCTCTTGCGTCCACCGTAGTTATCACCGCACCACTCACATTCGTACGGTAATCGAATATTTTCGGGTCTTTTATCCTCTAATCGAAGGTAATCGAGTACAAAGTTCATAGCCACTCCCGAAGTCTACAAGTTTTATGTTATCTGTTTTAAGAGTCGGAAATCCACCTTCACCATTAATAAGGTTGCCTTCTTCGTCATACATATAGTCGTCTATGATACGTTCAACTTCCTCAGTTAATGCTTCAGTAGTTTCAAATTTATCGGTAATGATACCTATCAAAGTCTCGTCAGAATCTGCATCTGCCATAATTACTTCGATAGTATCAGCTTTTAGTAGTTTATTTATATCAGTCATTTTATCTCCGTTGGTGAGGTGAGTGCAATAGGGAGAATTATCGCTTTATTATGAAAGGATTTGCACCCACCTCGTAAATTCATGTACTCAGGTCTAATGACCCCTCCTTGAGTAATTGTATTTGTCTTTTTCTTCTATCGTCTTCGTTAGTAATAATATGTATTTGTACTAACGCTCCTGTTCTATCGTAGCCATACTCGATATCTTTCTCGTATTTATATCTCACTGGTACACTCATTGTTCAATAGTTTATCAGTATTTCTAGCTATGATAGCGGAACACAGACCGCAAAGAAATAGTCCATCTTCTTTTACTATCGCGGGTTTCCCGCATTCGTCACATTTTATATTACCCATTTGGTCTCCTCCTTTTTATTCCAAAACACGTTCGGCAATACGAACCTTCGCGTACTTGCCATAAACCGTCATCTTCCGAAACTTGTTTCTTACACCTATCGCAAAGATACTTAATATCTTGTACTCCTTTTTCCCAAACTATAAGTTCCATTATTCGTCCCAATCCACAGGTGCCCAGACAGTATCAGTATGATAGTCTTCACCTTTATAATACATCGTAGGTCTCTCGGTGTCGAACACGGGTCGAGCATAAATTACACCACTTTCGTAGCCGAGTAATATATCGTCCTCAGTCCATATATCAGCACCGTAATAATCGAGAGTTGTTTTAGTCTGGTTTTCGACGGGTGATTCCATAACCAATCGCCATAGCTCTACGTAATGCTCGACAATTTCTGCGGCTTGGTCTAGTGTAACAAACTTAGCCATTCGTTTAGTCTCACCGTCAGTACCGTTAGCTTCTTCGTTAAATCGTATATAAAGTACATATAAATCGTTTTTATCTTCCATCTGTGCTCCATCTTTCTAATTGGTCATTAACTATTTTAATTAAATCACTGAAAAATTCGTTAGCTTCTTCTTCGTCAGAAGTACAGAAACTATTCTCAGTGTCCATAGTAAAATAATTATCCTCGTCTATCTGCAAAGTATCTTTAAGTTGTTGTTTAGCTACTTCGTCTATAGTGTCGCTAATATCCCAATCGACAAAATATCTGATTTCTCCATCATCACAAAATTCTTTTTCGTAAGTACAAAAGAATCCCTCGTCTGGCTTTGCAAATTCTCTATAGACAGACATAAATGAGTCTTCATCCCTCATATATATCCTCCTTTTCTAGTAATTCTAGAACTTCATAATAAATACCGAGATGTTGAGCAATAGCCCAAAAATCTGTAGTATCACCACTAAGGTAAGCCTCTACAAAGAGTCGTATTAAAGTCTTTTTATCCCTCATATATGTCCTCCATTGAAACTTGTTTCGGCTTACCGAGTCTATCATCTAAATTATGATATAAACCCTCAGAACCGAAGATTACTCTTTTGCCGACAACATTATGACCTGCGTCTGTAAGTTGCTCGACACACCTATCCATATCTTTATCTAGTAAAGTATCACCCTCGACTGTTTTCTCCCAAACTAGTTGTTTCCTACCGTTCGGGTGAGTTAGCCAAATGGCAAAGCTACTGTATTGTTTCGTCATCTGATAATTCTCCTTTAATTATTAAATATAAAACCATTTTACCTACGAAAGTACGCAAAGTAAAGCAGTATAAAGAATAGTAGAACGCTTTCATACATTTTCTATTGCTGCCTTTATCTCGTTTATCACTTCTTGATAACCGTCTCGTTTTATTAAAATCGTTTCTCCCCAGTTCTCGCACTCTAGACCAAACCTATCGTAGAGTTCGTCTTCGAAATCACTACGTTGGTGATGACCTTCTTCTGACATAGCTTGGTCGTACCCTAACTCAGCCCATATATCTAAAATATATCCTGCTTTTAAGTCAGGGTGTTTAGGGGCTCGTCTAAACCAATCATCATATTTATTAGTCATAGATATATGCTCCATACGCTTCAATCTCAAAGTCATCGATTTCTTCTGGTTCTTCCCCGTCATTAACTCTTTGTTTATTATTTTCTTCCAACCATTTCATAGGTTCATTCGTAATAGCGACTAAATCTCTATTACCCTCACTATCGTAAAACCAAACTATGTAAATTGTCATAGACCTAATCTCCTACGTTTATGTTTATTCATCGTACTAGTCGCTAAGTTTCGTTTACCTATCGAAGTTTTCTTACGGACAGGTTTTCGTAACGCTCGTAACTCATTGAATTGTTTAGACTTTCTTGCCATCCTGAATCTCCTTATATATTTTGTTTATCGTTTTATCTGATAGGGCTAGGTGGCTATGTTGAGTTAGAAACTTATCTCCTTGTTCATCATAAATCGCTATACCTATCTTGATACATTTTTTCTCTTTAGCTAGTTTGTGCATTTTGTTTCCTTTGTTGTTTTTTATATAAACTATCTAGTTCTGTTAGTTTCCGAACGAATATTAATCGGAAATCTAACCCCTTCGCACGAGTCGCGGCACTTTTTAATGCCGCTCGTCGTTTAAAATATAACTTCTCGTTAATCATTAGGTTGTACTAAGTAATCTTCGTTATCTTTAGATACGCTCTGATACTTATCAGGATTACCCGTCAACGCAAACTCGAGGTCTTTAATTCTGTCGTCTTGTGACTGCATTTGTGCATGTAGTTTAAAGATGACAGAAGCTTGACTTTCGATAGTCTCTTTTAGTTTTTTACAAACGTCTAAGAGTTTACCTATCATTTCTGTGTTTTTATCTTCCATACTTTCTCCTTTCTAGTATAGGTGAGAGGGAGTAATGTCTAGAGTATGTCCTCTGTTTACGCATACTGACATCGATTCGCATACTCATTGAGTTTTCTTACTCCCTCTCGTCGACAGGCACAAAACAAAAAACAAAAAGCCTGTCTGAAATAATCGTGTTTTGTTTTTAAATACATATTTATATATTAAGTACGAATATTGGGAAAGTAAAGCACTACCCGATACCGCCATTTTTATACATAGTTTTGGCTTTTTTGTAAATAAATCTACCGCAACCTTGTTTCAAATAAATCGTGGGCTGGACCTCCTCACCAATCTTCTTTTGGACGTACTCGCGTTGAGTAGGGTCTACCCCTCCAGCCCTTAAACTTTTTCTTAATACTTTCGCTTTTTTCGAATTCATCAGGTATGTTTTACCTCAGATATCTCATACTTCTTCACATGTAGTTCTAATACATTGTAGATAGTATCTAAAAACTGTCGTTTAGTTTTAGTTTGAGCGTTTGTACATAATCCGATATGGTTATATACATCTTGTGCAGTTATGCCGTAGTTTTCATTACCTCTTGCCCTCTGAGCATGGATAACTCGTACATAAAAATCTTTCCAATTACTTTCGGTAATTTTATTGATACCTACTGTCATCGTAAGCCATATTAGATGATTAGTTTGAGGAGATAGCTGATAATTTTCTTGTCCCTCCTTACCCATTTTTATATAACAATTTTCGTAAAAATCTTTATCTTTTATTTTGCTTAAATCCCAATTAAGTGCCATAGTACCTCCTACTTTCGACCTATGTGTTTAATATCGGAACGTGGTATAACTTGGTATGCTCCTTTATTATAAGCAACACCAATCGAGTAATCTGAACTGATTTCTTGTTTATACCTATCGTCTGCTTTTCTTGTAGTATCGCCCACTGCGTTACGCATTCTATTGAAGAAGTCTTGTTTAGCTTTTTCCTGCTGCTCATACTTTTTATATACCGACTGAACAGCTTGGGTAGTCGAAGCACTGGTCTTCGTCTTCCTAGCTTGTCTAAGACTTTTAGTTTTTCGTTTCTTGCCTTTAGTGTCATATCTCAATGAACCTACATAATTTAATATTGCCATATATATTCTCCTTTCTAGTGGTGTAGGACTGTGCAGGGGGCTATTTCTCCTGCTTCTGTGCACGACCCATCAGCCCTACTTATTAAATATAAAACCATTTTACCTTACACGTTTAGCAAAGTAAAGCACTACCACCAAGTTTCCATAACGCACTTATTTTCTGCAGCGACTCTGAACATAAGGGCTAAATCTTTTAGCTCTTTTACTCTATATTCGTAGATAGGTCCACCTTCTGGATAACCATTACAAAACTTTTGCCACTCCATTTTTTCATCGTCAGGAAGCTCTGATAGATTTTGTTCTATGTATTCGTCTAGAGCATTGGCATACCGTTCTAGTTCATCAGACGGTATAACATCATCTTCGTCTATGTGCCAGATACCATCACGCTCTCCTATTAAAGAAGCTACAAATGATTCATAACAACCACCTCTAAATGAGCCATTACCATGACCACTAGCCATGCCACCTACTAGAGTACAATTTTCGAGACGTTCATCCTTAAACGTCTCGTCACGATTACCTTTCATTATGTAACAATCTAAACCCATAATTACCTCTTTTGTTTAGTCCAAGCTGTAAATATTTTCACAGCTTCTCGTTTATCTAAATCGAATGCTTCTCTAAGTACTCTAGGAGCTTCGAATACATTCATCTCGCCAGACTCTCGTAAGTCTTCTAAAAATTCAAAATACTCATCCATTATAAATACCCCGCAATTCCTACTCCTGGCTCATCGTAAAACGCAGTTATCGAAGTATCAGGGTACATTTCTCTTAATGCGAGTATCACTTTTTCAGGCGGACTCCAAGCCGTCGTAAAATAGTACATAAGACAATCGTCATCATGTGCCGTATCTACGTCATACGAGTTCCATTTAGTGTCCCAATTAGATAGATTCCAATCGTACCAACGTTGGTCGTGTTTTCCTGTGCTTTCGAAAATACCTTCGTCATTAGGAAGTTCTCCTACTTCTCCAAGGTTTTCTTCGCTACCTAACCAAGAGGTTTCTTCTCCAGTTAGTGGAGTTTTCTTCCAGTCGGGCTGTGGAAGTATCTTGTTAAAATCGAACTCAGTGTCTTTACCCTTCAAGTTCATCCTTATTTCATCAAGTAAAATTTTATTATCAGAATAAATTTCTACTCTATTACTACAGTGATTTGGCATATCTTTCTCCTACCATTGTTCACGGACAACAAAAGATTGCTCTTTATTGTCAATTATTTTATATGCGAAAATATCAGTTCGTTTTTTATCATTACGAACATGAATCTTCGCCCCTTCATGAGTTGAGCAAGACATCCATAAGCCCCAAGGCTCGTCATCTCTTGCGTCAGCACCTACATATTGTCTATATACCTTAAACCTTAGTACTGTTTCCAGATATTGAGTTTCAGGGTCATATGCTGGTTGTTCCATGCTTTCTCCTTTCTAAGCCCCAAGTTAATGAGAGGGTGGTATAGGGGACTTGCTGGTCTATACCACCCAATGTTCATTACACCTTAATGAAGTAGCCCTCATCAGTAAGTCTTTTAGCATAAAACCTGAAGATTCTCAAAGGGTCTTGTCTAGTAGACAATTCCTTCTTCTTCACCGCTAGGGACACTAAGTCCTGCGCTGTAAAGCTAGATGAATCAAGTTCATCTTTTTTAGCTTCTTTCACAGTTTTAACTAACGCTTTCATCTGAGGAGTTTTAATATCCTTAAAACCTAAGTCTGAGACCTTATATAAGGTCCTAGAAGCCCCTTTCGAAGCTGTAGTAGGTTTAGGAATACTAACTGCTGCCTTCTTCTTAGGAGCTCTTTTTACAGAGCTAGATACTGAAGTAGAGGTTTGCATAACTTTCTCCTTTCTAAATTAATCACCGCCCTTTCGGACACCTTCGGCTTTATAATGTGCCGCAACATAACTAAACTATACTTACGAAGTAACGGAAAGTAAAGCACTATACGAGAGCTAGATTTAGTCTTGATTGACATAATCTCCTGTCGCTCCTGATAATAAATCATTAGCTTCATCTACAGTTTCCCATAGATTTCTACTACCCTCTGTTCTACTAACATCGTGCTCTACATAATGTACAAGTTCTTCTAGTAGAGTATGTATGTGCCAGTTTTTCTTTTTCCAAGATTTAACTTCTTGAGCGAGGTCAGTCACTCTAGTTTCTAAATCTTTTATGTAGAGTTCAGTATTCAACTTTTTCTCCATATACGTACTCCTGATACTTCAGAATCGTTTACTTGTTCTAAACGTTGCCTAATAATAAATTTCCACTCTGGGTCATGTTTTTGACCAAAAGTTCTACACGCTTGAGATAATCTGTTTTTCATACGAGTAACATTATCTTCAGGCTCCATAGGTATGAATATAGAGTCACCTACGTTCATCTTACCAAATGGATATCTATTTCTAGACCTTGTATCATCAGGTAGAGGTATATCAGAATCTATTTGAATATCTAGTTCTTCCATTAGTTCACCTTATTTTTATCTGGACTAAAATGTATTAAGTCTTTTTCTTCCAGAAAGTTTTTCCAAAACATCAATATTAGTAGAGGGTCTTGTACTGGTTCACCAGAAGCGTCTACTAATTCTTGACACCCTTGATTTATCATAGTTTCGGATAGTGCTTCAGCGAGTTCGGTACACTCAGATTCCTGCAACGCTATCCAAATAGCCCCCGCCACTTCAGGACTAAGCTCAAAGTGGCTAGGGTTATCGTGTTTATCGCTCAACTAGGCTGCCTCTGCATATTTAACAGCAAGGTCTAGAGCACGTGCTTTTCTATTAGCACCCGCACCGAACCACGCACTATGTAGATTGTTACCTTCGTCGTTAGACTCACGTAAGTGGTCTTCTACATAGGTGACAGCATTTAATGCTCCCCACCATGTACCTTTAGACGATTTAAGTTCAGCTCCTGGCTGACGTTCTAGAGCTTCAACAACTAGAGCAGGATATTTGTTAAACCTATCTTTAATAGGAACAATATCTCCAACTAGTTTGCCTTCCTCTTTTTGTTTCATCTCTTGACGAAACTCTTCGAGTAAGCTAGGTTGATAAACCTCACTAATAAACTCTAATACATTAGAGTGTTTAGCTTTCTTCTGAGCAAGGAACTGAGCCTTGTTCTTAAAGTCAGCCATAGTCTGAGCAGACAAACCTAATGCTTCCTGTGCCGCTTCCATAACGTCTTCGTTAAAAGCTCTGACGTGTGGCATACGGAATGAAGCTGTGCCGCCCTGACTTAAAGCAAACGTTAGAGTATTGTTACAAACAACTCTAATAGGTGTTAGCTTTATAGTCATCGACTTACCAACTACGTGTGGCTGATTAATTAAAAGGTAACCTTTAATTTCATCATGCCCCGCTAGTTCAAAGTCCTCAGAGATTTTGGCTAAACCCCAAATCTCTTTACCACCTTTTAAGCTACCTGCAGTTTCCATAGTCATTGCACCCGCTTCTGTAAAGCGTTTGAAGAACTCAAAAACTTGCTCGTTTTGTATAGGTATGTAGTCCCTACCGCAGTGGCTTAGAACTTGGTTATCAGAATCGCGAACGATGTGGAAGGTATTCTCCGCTTGGATAAGACCTACATCTTCGCCCCACTCAGGTGCGTCAAGCGTATAGCTTGGACGTTTACTAACTGTCCAGTCTAGCTTTGCCGCCTCCTGCATTTGCCATGGAGTGAGGTTAGAGTCTACCTCTACACCTAGTCGGTGCCAAGGTTTTTCACCTGCCCACGCCATAGTTTCTATTTGATGTGCCATATATTTCTCCTTTCTATAAATGTCACGTTAATTAACCTTTTAATAATATAAAAGGACATAAGCGGTACTTTACGCGTCATACCTACGAAAGTAAAGCACTATATAGATTAGCCCATTCGTATGGTTTTATAAGAGTTACTAGAGACTTTTGATAAAAACCTTTAGGATTTTCTTGTAATTCTTTTGCACCACTTAAACCATCAACATGGTAGAGTTTAATTACATCTTGTTTTCTAGCTAGTACGAATACCTGACCACCCACCGCTGACCTTTTAGCCATCCAAGCTACTTGCATTGGTCGTAGAGTGAGTGACTTGCCTCTATGTATCTCTTTTAATTCTATCCAAAACTCTTTGCCTTTAGCACAACCATTTACGTCAGGTACACCTGAACCTGTTAATCCAGTTTCTATTCTTTGAAAATGTATGTCTGTTAAATTATTTTTTAACAGAAGCCACAGGTCTTTTTCTCTAGCCACTAGACCTCTATACCCGTGTGTGGAGCTAGTTTTTTATTATCTGCGGCTAGTTTTACGTCTTTATCTGCTAACCACATATTAAAAAGTTCTCTAGCTTTTTCTTTATCGTCACAAACTTTTACAAACTCCAACCATTTTTCTTTTGCTATTCTATTACCGTTATAATAATCTCCGTCTCCCAATTTACATCGAGTAATTATTTGATGAACTCTTTGTTTAGTTATTTTATGTCGTAGACCTATCTCTTGTAGAGTAGACTTATTTTTTCTCCACTCTTGGTAAATACTTCTATAACGTATATCATTTTCTTTAGCTTTCTGATGATTTATTCCTTGCATTATTGCTCCTCTGTTTGACCCCATGATGGACCAAGTTCATAGTCAACTAATAAAGGCACAACTAAGTCTACGCAATCTCGCATAATCTCACATACCTTCTTAGCTTCGGTTTTATCTTTTACAGATATATCGACTTCATCGTGTATTTGTAGATGTGGAATAATTCCTTCTTTCCACAACTCCAGCATAGCTAACTTAGTCATATCTGCTGCTGAACCCTGAATTAATCTATTCAGAGCTTTATAAGTGAAAGACCTTTTTAGACTTTCACCATATTCACTTTTAGCTTCTTCTAATGGTAGAGGTGTAGTTCTTTCGAACCTGCTCTCCCATAAGTCGAACCTACATCGTCTACCCCCTAAAGTCTTTATATATCCTCTATCTGTAGCTATCCGAGTACATTGGTCTTGTAGTCCTTTTATAAAAGGTACTTTCTCATGATACTGGTCAAATAGTTTTTGTGCTTCGCTATCATCTAAACCTAATTCATTAATTAATTTTTCTTTCCCCATGCCATAGCTAAGTCCTAGGTTTATCGTCTTAGCTTGTTTACGTGGTATATTAGCCATATCTGCAACTATTTGATGAAAGTCTGCATTCCTTTCGGTATACTCTATAACTGCTTCTTTAGCTCCCGCTAAATTCATTTTATCAGCATAATGTACAGTTAATCTAGGTTCTTGTTGTGAGTAATCGAACACACCCCATTCACAATCTTCTTCAGGTATGAAGATAGAGCGTATCATATCTCCAATCTCTGGGTCTCTTGCAGGTACTTGTTGTAGATTAGGATTACTATAGCTGAACCGACCACTGACCGTGCCCCCTCTATCACTACGTAATGGATGAGCTTCTGCATGTATACGACCTTCGTGTGAATGTTCTAATATCATTTTATCTATAAAAGTAGTTCTAGCTTTATTTAATTTTCTAGCTTCTACAATTAGTCTAGGTAGTTCATGAGTATGGCTTTCTAACCACTGTCTTTGAAAAGAAGCCATGCCTTTTTCAGTTCTAGGATAGAATAATTTATTTTTATCGAATATGTCTTGTAGAGAAGCATTAGCCCATAGATTGACTTCCGAACCGTACTTCCTTTTTATTTCTACTTGAATCTTTTGTTCTTTTTTAGATAGTTCTTTCGAAATAGAGTGAGCTTTTTCTTCATCTACTCTTACACCTCTCCACCTCATTTCTATAAGTAGAGGTATCAAACTAGTTTCTAATTCATATATTTTTGATAAGTCTTGACTTTTTATTTCTTGTTTTAATTTATCCCAAACTTTTAATGTAAGTGCTGCGTCTTGCTCACCATAAGGTCCAACGTATTTAGAATGTAGTTTATACATTTCTGATTTAGGATTTATACCATAAGCGAGTGCTGCGTCTTGTAATAAAGACTCATCTTTTTTATTATTACAATAACTCTCACCTAACGAGTCTAGTGAATACGAACGTCTGTTCTCATCGATGAGAGGTGCTGCGAACATAGTATCTACTATATTCCCACACACCTCTACACCTTCTCTTTTTAACCACCCAACATCGTACAATGAGTTATGAAAGACCACGTCACGTTTATTAGATGAAAGAGTTTTAGACAGCCATTTGAGGACTAACCCCTCGTCTAAGTTGCCCCCGCCTTGATGTCTAAAAGGGAAATAACCTTTCCAATCATCAGTAGCTACACCCACACCTATGACATAACCATCACCTGTAGCCCAGCCTGGACCCTTGACTAATAAGTTAGGGTCACAGGTTTCTAAATCGACTGCGATAGTTTTTGTCTCGGGTATATTAGGAAATAACTCGGGCACTTCCCAATTACTCTTAGGTGCGAACATAGGTTCTTGAATCACTTTTTCTTTTTAGTCTGTAGCTTAGTCTTTTTAGCTCTAGGTTTCTTACCTTTAGCCCTAACTACACCAACTTGTTCAGCTTTTTCTGGTGCTTTAGGTCTATGTTTCTTTTCCTCGAACTTAGGTAAATCGACTGCTGCTTCATCTAACGCTTTATCGACTTTATCGTCTTTCTTAAAAAATTTAAGAACTTTAGCTATTATCGTCATGTTGACTCTCCTGTATTATAGTTGTACTAAACATTTCCTCTATGGTTTCAGGGTCGGACTGTGCCAATATCTCCTGTTCACAAAGTAACAAATATCTACGTAAATCACGTATATCATCTAGTAGACCTGCTTCACCTTTAAATGCTTCTCCAGCTTCAAAGATATCCCAACCATGTTTTTCTGATTGGTGTTCTATCCTATCGAACTTACGAGCTAACATCATAAAAGCTCCTACACCTCCTCTACGTTTCCAAGAATCTCCATACGAAGTTTCTGCTTTCTTTAACGCTTCGAGGTCTCTCTGTGCTATGTCTTTCATAGCTTCCCACTTACTTGTCATAAGTACTCCTTATTTATTATTTAAATTATGTAACTTATCTCTTTTGGTTATCCAGTTGAAACAAGCCACCATCCAATCTTGAGCAGTAATTTTAGATACATACTCATACGCTTTATCGTAATCTCTCTCTTTATGAGCACTAAACGCTTTCACCATAGGCATAGCTATGTCTTTGAAAGTAGGCTCATTAAAATTATAGTTAGATAAATCTATTTTCTTTTCTGTATGTTCGGGAACATCATCTATATCAAGCCACCATAAATTAAAAGGACTAAAAAATATTCGTAATTCTTTATCGAATATTTCTTTATCTGTATAGAGTGGACTATATTCATAACCGTCACAGTAATCAGAACTTAAATGTCTGTATGTTAGAGGGTCAAGTTCTGCTCCTTTTATTCTATCCCAAACTTTATTTTCATAGACGTGTAAGCTATCGCTAATCTGTGTATATACTCCTATATCAACTCCTATAGCTAAAGCAATATATTCCTGAAGGATAGACATATGTACTGCGTTAGCACCATAAGCACCCCATACCATATCGTTAGAGCGATTACAGACTGTCATATTTAGTTTTCCGTTTCTAATTTTAAAATAAATATTCGTATTACAAGGTACATCTAAAGACTTATCAGCTAAATCTTTTATACCCCACATCTGTAAAACTGCACGTCTATCGTCAGGATTTTTAATTAATATATCTATGATTTGTTCTATTTGGTCTTCACCAAAATAACTTCTCCACCTATTACCGTAGGCAGCATTTAAAGTCCTGCCATCATCAGAAAAATCTTTCATAGATTTTACAAAGTAAGTAAGTGGTGCTAAATCATTATTACCATTCAACATCCATAGACTTTCTATAAAATGAAAAAATGGGTTAGCGTCTCGTTTAGTACAAAATAAAACTCGCTCCCAAGGATTCTGATAAACAGTAGTTAATGGTTCATTTAGTTCTAACGTTTTACCGTTTCTACTATCTTGTTCTATATAGTTATCTGGAAAACAAAATAAATCAATCCCTCTTTCTAGGGCTTCATTTACATTCCTTACCTTTAACGTATTCATACGGGTGAGTTATGCATTCCTGTTATTTCATCTATAAGAAACCCTATCTCTGATTCCGTAAGCACGGGTATCTTCCTTTTTATAAACTCTACCGCTTGAGTATAGTCTGCGGGTACGTTTAGAAAATACGCTACTTCTACGAACTGAGTATAGTATTTATCTACTTGCTCACCCCATGTATCTAAGAGCTCTATGGCTAATTCATTCATTTTGCCCATATGCTTTCTCCTTCTTCTATATCTTCCACTATAGGAAGATGTTTATTATGTTTATAAATAGACCTTGTTCTTCCTTCCTCGTTTAATATACGAGAATACTTATCGAACTCACAAAGTCCTCCTTCTACTTCTCTCATTTCAAAGTTATGTTTTAAGTCATACATACCTTTATTTAATACCCACCAATTATGGTTATTAACTTTTACTATGTCGTAGAGCTCTTGCATTTCAGAGTTCCAATCATGACTTCGTTTCGAGAAAGTTAATTCTCTACCCGTCAACCTATTTAGCCCTCGCATTGCACCTGGACCAGCATTAGCCCACGAACAAATATCTGTAGCTTCATTTAATAAATGAGTAAATCGTAAATCTGTAACTACCTCGTATGCCATAAATGGACCCATGTACGGATATTCTTTTATAAGTTCCCATGCTTTTTGTAATGACCCACCGTCTTGCTCTTTATATTTATAGAGTTGTTCTAAAATATAATCTTTAGCGTTCCACATATGAGTTATAGATTCAGCGACTCCTGTAACTTTATCCATACGGTTAGGTGTCTTGATAATATAAGCACCCGTAATCCATTTAGGTTGTACCCGTATAAGTTCTATAGCTTTTTCTCTATCCCACTCTATATGTAAGTTGTTATCTAATAAAGTTCTACCCGTTTCTATAAGATTAAACCACCTAAAGATAACCGTAGCCATAAATACTTCGGGCTTATCTTTTAGTGGGTCTCTTATATGAGTTCTTAACCAACGGGTAGTTCTATCGTCTTCTCTATATACTTGACAAAACTTAAACTTTCTAAGTATCTCGTCTTCTGTCCAAGGCGGTTTATCTTTATAGTATTCCTTACACACTCGTATACCTTCCCTTTCAGAAATCCAATACTTATAAAGTTCTACTTGTTCTGGTATAAAGGTCATTACTTCTTACGTATTCTCCATGCACAATTATTAGCTACTGATGGATAGAAAGTCGCTGCTGCCATTCTTAAAAACTGCTTACCGAATCTATCTTCTAATAGACTAAATTGTTTATGAGTCCATCCTCCATACTCTCTATGGTGATTTTCAGGGTCGTTCATAAACTTTTTCAATCTAGGAAGTTGTATAAATGTTCCAGTAACAGCTTCTATCTCAAAGTTTCTTTCTAGTTCTTCTTTAAGTTCTTCGAAACCCCACTCATATACGTGGTCTTCAGGAAGTTTATCGTTAGAGCCGTCGTGGTTAGGAGTAGATACATATCCTAATGCTCCTGGTCTCATAACCCTAGCAACGTCATCTAACCAAGCAGGAACAAACTCCCTACCCATGTGTTCTATAACTTCCGTAGACCAAAAGAAATCTATACTTTCATCTTCTAGTTTAAATATAGGGTCTACTGTTAAGTCTTGTATACGTATCTCACCGTTAAATATCTTAAACCAAGCAGAGTCTTTTAGTTCTCCACCTGCATTAGACCAATATGGGTTTTCCATTTCACATGCAGGGTCTATATCGTACCCAACGTATGAGCTGATTACGTCAGTCTTTTTTATTACGTATGCTTTATAAAGACAACGCAAAGCCCAACACTCACCACAACCAACTTCAAAAGTATTAAGTGGTCTACCTAATCTTTTAGCTTCGTCTATACATAATGAAGCTATTTTATCGAAACGACTCATATGAGCTAACTCATCGGGTCTCCAATTACCTAGAATACCTGCTGACGCTAAATCCATTCTAGTATTTTTACTATCGTTTTCATTGACAGTAAGTTTTCTTCTTATTGATGACATTACACCTCCCACCAATCTGGTTTATCTCTACCCTTTTCCCACTTAGCGTAATGTTTTTCGTGTATAACATAATCTCTGTAAGCGAGAACTGGGTTCTCATGTTTATACTCATCAGGCATTGCCTGAGGTAATTCTGTTAATCCTGCTATCCGTATATTCGCAGGTAAATAAGAAAGCGGTTCTTCTAATTTTAAAAAACTTAAATGTTGCTTTCCATAACGTCTAGTATATTCAGAACATAAAGCTATAAAGTGACTATAGAGCCATAGATAATTATCGCTAGTAGTTCTAGCCCATATCGTACATGGGTGGTTTTTATATGCTATTTTATAAATACCATTAGCGTCACACCAATCTTCATCGGAATGTATTCTATGAGCAGTACATAACATCTGAGCAGACTCTAAAGGCATTTTTACTATCAGCTTATCAGGTAAAAACTCTGCCGCTTCTTTAGGACTCTTAGATACGTAAAATATATTCATTTTTTCACCTTTATCCTACGCGGTGGTTTCTTTTCTTTATTTTTTATTCTCTCCATCATCTCCATGTGCTCTTTCATGGTCATAGTTTTATTAGCCATTAATTACGTTCTCTTTTTACATACTCGGATATACGTGCGGGTATTACAATATGAGTATTACAAAAGGTACAACACCTCCCCTCATCTTTTACAGGACTTGGGTTATGTCCGAACTCCTCATCTCTTTTACGGTCGCAAATAACACAATTTATCATTTTAATCTCCTTTACATATAGTAGTTTACTTTATATTTATTACAAAGTAAAAGACTTTTTACATTTGGTAGCAGCGAGGACTTTGAGGTTCAATAAGGTACAAGTTCTCTTTAGTTCTCGTAACTGCAACATAAAATACTCTATTCTCATCATCAGGATTTTGCTGATAATTTTTATAAACTCTATTAGTAATATCTGTAATCAATACTACATTCTCACATTCACCACCTTTAGCAGCATGAATAGTGGATAATTTTATTCTAGGTTTTTTAGTAATCTTTTCTCCTCTACGTAGCATAGCTCGTATGTAGCTGATTTCTTTTACACTTAATAAACTAAAAGCGTCAAACCAAACACTCTGAGGTATATCGGGAAAGTAATACAACATATCTTTCATATCAAGTTTTGCTTTCTCGTCGATAGTATCTATAACTTTAGGGTTTTTTAATTTAATTTGTTTTATAATGTTCACACATTCAGCTAAAGTTATTTTTTCTCCTGCTCTAAGTCTTTCCCAGTTTATTACAGATTGTACCTTTTTCTCAGAAATACTAGGTCTACCCTTCACTTCAAAAAACCAACCTTCGTTCCTGCAATACTCATCTACTTGTTCTAAAAGGTAGTTTGTCCGAGCTAATACAAGCCATTCACCGCTTTCCATGTTTACTAAATCTATGTTTGGTTCCCACCTTACTGTACCTTTTTGCTCTCTAGGGTTCCAAGTTTTATGTACCCTAGAACGCACCTGATTTATACATCGCATAGCCACATCGTGCACAGAAAAAGGTACGCGATACGACTGTTTTAAAATCATTGCGTCTTTAGAATTACTAATTAAATAATCAACATCAGCACCCGCCCACTTATAAATAGCTTGGTCATCATCACCCGCAACATAAACCCTAGTAGAGTTTTCTGCTAACTTACGCACCACCGACCACTGTAAAGGGGACAAGTCTTGGGCTTCATCTACATACATAACATCTAACTTAGGTATTTCTCCTTTAGTCAGAAAGTCTTGTAACATATCTGTGTAATCTACAAGTAATCTATCTTGCTTAAATAAATTTAATCCTTTGGCATAACGCTCTAATTCAAACCAACCTACAGCGTCTTCTACATCGTGCCATTGGTCTTTTAAACCTACCCCTCGCATACGTGCTAAGTTTTCTATAAACGCTAATCTATCATCATGTGTCATAGCAAATAAATGCCCGTCGTCTGAATTACTAGACCCAGTTAGTTTTAAATTCATCTTTTCATTTAAATCTAATATATCCCTACGACCTAAAACATTTTCTCTATTTAATCCTAGTTGTCTAAACGCTAGAGAATGTAGAGTCCTAAAATAAGGTAAATCTTTATCTAAAATATTATCGAACTTAGCTATAGCCCTATCTTTACCCTCAGATACCGCCTTTTTAGTGAAGGTAAAAAACCCTATCTTATCAGGTTCTGTTCCACTTTCTAATTCATCTTCTATAAGACCAAGTAAGGTACTCGTCTTTCCAGTTCCAGGCGGTCCAAGAATAACTTGTGTTTTACTAGGTAATGTCATATCGGGTTATCGTCAAACTCAGGTAAATCATGCGACTCATCTTGAGCTTTAAATTCATCTATGTGCCATACGTTTACACCTTTGCCTTTTATATTGAAAAAGTATGGCTCTCCATTTAGTTGTTTTAATTTAGAAGTTAATTTATTTCTTTGATACTCTTTAAAGTTATGTCTATGTAGATACTCCATAAGGTCTGCTAATCTAAAATAAGTCTTGCCTTTATCCGTCCAAGGTTTATGTAGTAATAATTCATCACGTTCTCTCGCAGGTCTTTCTGTACAAAATGCTTCTAATAACTCTAAGAAAAATCCTTCGGTAGACGCTTCTTTAGGTACTTCAACAATCGTTAAAGAGTCTAGTAGTTGTTGTATTATTTGTCTCCAAACGTTTTCTTTTACCTTCGGTGGTATTTTATTTAGAGCGTCCATACACTTACGCTGAAATCTATTTTGGTTTAGTAAATCATCTGTTTCTAGTTCTAACCTACCGCCCTCTACGTCTAAAAACCATATTGGCGGGTCACTATCTTGTTTAGTTAAATTACTAAACAATGGTGTCCCCCCTCCCGCTCCGATACCATACTTCCTAGTTCTACAAAGAGGACTATTACAGTGTCCAGCGAGAGGTTGGTCGTTACATTTATAGAAATAATCTTTTCTGTTTACTTGTTTTGCAATAGTTAATACTTCTTGTGCACCTAGTGGCGGTTGCATATATTTTATATTTACTTCTTCTAATCTTTTTTCCCAATCGTCTGGGTATTTCTTTCTTAGGAATACACCTAGATTAAATAACCCTGAGTTTCTTGTACCTTTAGGAAACCCTTGTACGATTAAATGTTGTAAGCAAGGAGGTGATTGGTCTATCCAATCTACCTCCTCGCTTAAAGGACTAGCTTCTAACGACTCTAGCCCTGAGGGGGATAACATTAATTCTTCTGCTCTTTCTAGAAATTCTTCAGGACTTATAGCTTGTCCGTCTTTATTGTAAGCATACCGTGTAGAGTTCTCTCCTGCAAAGTACGGCATGTTTAGAGTGCTACCTCTGTCTCCTCTATCTAATAATAATTGTGTTTGTTTTGGAAATATCTCAGCCTGACCGAAACCTATTGACGCAGCAAGTTGTCTTAACTTACGTTGCATTAATGAGGCTTCGACAGGCTCAGATACGAAAAGATAAATATGTGCTCCTCCGCTTTTACTACGACAGACAGTAAGCGGTAGTTTATGTTTCGATATCTTTTTAGCTAGTCCTTTTAAGTCTAGTTGATATTCGTCTACATCTATAGCTCCCCAGACACATTGATTATTTTCATCAATGGCTACGATTCCTATACTTTGTTTACCGTTTAAATGGTTCTCCCAAAGTTTAAGCAGTCCTTCATCGGATAGCTCTTTAGATATAGTTACATTTTTTCCACTCGCCTTACCGTCTTCCCTAGTTTCGTTTAGGGCTGTAAAAGTCCCATACGCTTGACGAAGTCCAGCAAACCGTTTGGCAAATTCCTCTGCCAACGACATAATTTACCCCTATGTTAAAATGGTGCTTCTTCAGCTTCTCCATTAGTTTTTGATACAGTACCGTCTTGTTCATGTTTAACTTCAACATCACCTTGTTTTGCCGAAGACATAAACTCTTTAGCTACCATAGCTGTGTCTAAATCAGTTTGACCTTCTTGGTTTACTGTAAATACATTCCATGTGCCTTTATCATTAGACATTGAGCTAGTACCTAATTTATAGGTAAACGCGAACATAGGTGCTTGAACAGAAGCTCCTGCACTATTTTTCACTCTAGCCATTCTAAGCATAGTCAACCATTTCCTAGCTACACCAAGTTGGGTAGAAGTCATAGTTATAAGTGCTTGTTGAGGGTCAGGTTCAGTAACTAGAACGAAAAACTGTGCAGTTTCTACAATCTCATTACCGTTCTGTAAGTAGTAACGTCTAGTCTGTTCGTCTCTTTTACAAGACTTTAGTATAGACATATCGTGATTAGCGTCTACTAATCCACCACCTTTTTCTCTAGGAATCCACTCTATATACTTTTTAGAGTAGGCACAAGGTACTACTGAAATACCTTTATCTCCATCATACACCTCACCACTGACCGTATTTATCAGGTCACCAGCAGAAGCACCTTCGATATAGTTTCCACTATTCTTATTTAATTGTGGGGACATAGGTTGGAGCAGACGTATAAAGGGGATAGCATAATCCTCCGTTGTAGCCTCCTCTAAGCCAGTTCCCGCTGAAAGCAAAGAATCATCATATGCCGCTACTGCGGTAGACTTTTTCTCTGCAACCTCTGTGTTTTGCGTATTCGCCATATTACACCTTTTTTATAGTTGCTTTAGTGCCTACAAAGACACCAAATGGTTCACTCGGAATATCCACTCCATTACTAAGTTGTTCTTTTACGAACGCTTTTAAAGTACTAGGGTGAATGCTTTGACGTATTTCTGGAGCTAGTCCACGAGATTTAAGAGCGTCTACAGTTTCATTAACTACTACGTCTTCATCTCTACCGAACTTTAGAAGTACCTCATTTTTAATAAGTCCTTCATGTCCGTTACGAACAAGCCAGTCATAAGCCAGTTTTTGATTAGCTTTAGAAATATGAGCACCATAGTAATCTCCTATAGTAATCTTCTCTCCGCTACTCAAGATTATTTCCGTTAGCCCTGCAGTTTGCATAGCGTCTGGAAGTTCTTGTTCAGCTACTAATCTAAGTTCTTCTTTTTTAACCTTAACAGCTTCCTCTAAATCTTTTAGTTCTTTCTCTAAAGTTAGCTGTTTGTTGGCTAAAGCAGAAACAGTTGAGAGCTCACCGTCAGAAACATCTTTGTCCCAATCC